>SESB01000675.1_pt1 | contig 24226 bp, 33 predicted proteins | sample 3171441 | NCBI WGS metagenome assembly SESB01 (sample SAMN06051867, study PRJNA518727) | freshwater metagenome | biome: subpolar coniferous forest; feature: holomictic lake; material: water; isolation source: holomictic Lake 227, 6 m depth | place: Canada: near Kenora, Ontario | collected... | reverse complement strand
TTCACTCATACAAATCGGTTATCAGATAAATTTATTGGTTTGAAGTTGAGTCGTAATTCCAAGGTATCACCGTAGGTTTGATTTCAACTTTAGGATTAACCACTGCACTTCCAACAATGGCAACTTTTTCACCCGCTTTTAAACCAGATTCTACTATCCAATTACTTCCAATACGTTTTCCCATTTTGATAACTGTTGGTCGTATCAGATTGCTATCATTAACAACAAACACCTGATAGATATTTTGAATTTGGTTGACTGCATTTTGAGGAACAATTACAGCATCTTTATAAATATCTGTTTGTAATCTGATTTTGGCATACTGCCCAGGACGCAATAAATTTTTAGCATTCGGGAAAACAGCTTGTATCAATAAAGAACCTGTAGCTGGATCAATTTGACGATTCGATAAACTAATCATACCCGCATCTGCATAAACAGTTCCATCACTCAATACTAATTGAACGGGTATTTGATTTTGTAATATTTTATGACCTGTATTAGTTTTTTCTTTAGCAAATTTTAGATACTCATCTTCGCTAATTGAAAAACGAACACGCATAGTTCCAATCGATGATACCGTATTTAATGGCGTAGAATTTAATTTCCCAATATAATCGCCTACTAAAACTTTTGAGATCCCTATCACACCAGTAATTGGGGAAGTGATATGCGTATACTCCAACTCGATTTTTGCATTACGTAATGCAGCTTCTGCTGCATCAACCTGACTTAATGAAGCTTGATAAGAAGCTTTTGCAGCATCCAGATCACGCAGACTTAAAGCATGCATGGCTGTTAGGGGCTCAACACGATCTAATTCGGATTTGTTTTTAACTTTTCCTGTATTTGCCTCTGCTAATTTAGCCTGTGCCTGATCGATTTTATTTTTGATAGGTAGATCATCAACAGAATATAATAATTGTCCTTTTTGCACCAGATCGCCTTCTTTAAAATGAATACCGGTGATCCATCCATCCACTCTTGACTGTATTTGAATATCTTCTTGCCCAAATGTTTCTCCTACATATTCCGAATAAAAGGGAATTGTTTTTTGTCCCACTGTAACAATATTTACATCAGGGCTTGTTGGAGTAACTTCGGCTTTCTTTTCTTTACATGATAATATGGAAAAAAAAGCTAGGCTTCCTGCTAAAACATAGGTGGGATTAAATTTCATAAAAAAACTAATTGAGTAAGTTTCTAATATTTCAATGATATTGGAAAATAAAGAATTATTTAAGAATACAATTCATTTGTCACAGATATTTCTTTACCCTAAACTAATAAGCCTAAATGACGAAGATTTTCATCATTTAGGCTTAGCTCGAAAAAAAGTGTTTTATGATTGTATATAACTGTGCAAATGTGAAATTGTTTCTTGCTGCGTAAGAATGGTTTCTGTTACCACATCATTCATTGAAATGATTCCTACTAACTTATCCTTTTCAATTACAGGCAAATAACGAATGCGATTAGTCGACATCAGGAGCATACACTTCTCAACAGTATCATTTAGTTGAACTGGGGGAAATTCTGTGGACATGATTTCTGATATAGGAGTATCACTGGAACTCTTCCCTTTCAAAACAATTTTACGTGAATAGTCCCTTTCTGTAATGATCCCAATAAACGATTCATCTTCAACTACAACTAAAGCACCAATATTCTGCTCCGACATCATCTCTAATGCTTCAATTACAGACAAACTGGGAGACACGGTACTTACTTTACTTCCTTTCCTTTTAAGTATGTCGTTTACTTTTCTCATAAGCTGGTTTTGAATCTTTAATTTAAGTATTCTATTGGACTTTTTACAAGATTTTTTTTACATATCAAAGTGCCAACATTAAACCCTTAGTAGGATAAGCTGATGACTCCCATATTTTAATGAAAATTTATTCCAAACAAATTGGGCTATTCATACAACTTCCCTAACTTAAACTCATAAAACTTAAAAAATAAGCAATATGAAAAAAATGTTACTTGCCCTAACGGCTTTTGTATTCATGACTAGTTTCACTTTCGCTCAGAAAAAAGAAGCTGCAAAAGCAAAACCTGCCGAAAAAGCTAAAACTGAAAAAGCTGCCCCTGCTGCTAAGCCTGCAGCCGCTCCTGCTGTTGCACCAGCTGCTGGTCCAACTAAAAAAGACGGTACACCAGATAAGCGCTACAAAGAAAATAAAGGAGCCCCAACAACAGCTCCAGCTGGTCCAACTAAAAAAGACGGCACACCAGATATGCGTTATAAAGCAAACAAAGACGCTGCTCCTAAGAAAAAAGGATAACCGATATTGGATTATAAAAAGCGCCCTTCTGAGCAATCAGAATCGGGCGCTTTTTTATGATTTAGAAATGGCATTTGCTGCAATCCAACCACTGGTCCAGGCATTCTGAAAATTAAATCCCCCAGTCACCCCATCAATATCCATGATTTCTCCTGCAAAAAATAAATGGTCTACTTTTTTACTCTGCATCGTATTAGGATCAATTTCATTTAATTTAATTCCACCACAGGTCACAAACTCTTCTTTAAATGTTGTTTTACCATTCACGGCAAATTCCCCGGCCGTTAAATTTTTGATCAATTTATTTTGTTCCTTAGATGGCAGATCAGCCCACCGGGTTTCTTCTTTTATTTCAGACAGATTCAACAAATAATTCCAGAGTCTATTAGGTATTCCAAACGGATTTTTGTTGGCCATTTTTTGTGCGGCAAGCTCATTTCGAAGATTGTGCCATGACTCGCGTAAGCCCTGCTCAGTATCATTACTTAGCCAATTCACCATGATTGTAAATTGATACGATTTGTCTGCAAGTATTCGAGCTCCCCAGGCCGATAATTTTAAAATAACAGGGCCGCTCATTCCCCAATGTGTAATTAATAAAGGCCCTTGTTCTACTAATTTAGTTCCCATTATTTTAACAGTTGCCATTGGTACAGAAAGCCCCATCAAATCACTTATTTTATTCCCCGGCATATTAAACGTAAACAAAGAAGGCACTGGCAATTCAATAGTGTGACCCAATTTTACCAACCAATCGAACATGACAGCTTTTGGGAAGCCTCCACAGGCTATACACAGATCATCGGCTAAAAATTCTTTGCCATTGGCAGAAAAAAGAACAAACTGATTTTCTTTTTTTTCAATGACTTTAATTTCAGTTTGCATGAAAACTTTTACACCGTATTTATCTGCTTCGTTTAATAAACAATTAATGATGGTTTGGGAGTCGTTCGTGGCGGGAAACATTCGCCCATCAGCTTCTGCAACAAGTTCCACCTTCCTATCTGCAAACCATTGGATGGTATCTGTTGTATTAAAATAATGAAATGCTTTTTTTAAAAATTGCTGTCCACGTGGATATTTTTTTGCCAATTCTGGTATCTCAAAACAGGCATGCGTAGTGTTGCATCTACCACCACCACTCACTTTTACTTTTGATAACAACTTATTGCTTTTCTCTATTACAATTACTTCCAAATCAGGTTTCATTCTTGCAGCATTTACTGCGCAAAAAAAACCTGCAGCACCGCCGCCTATGACAATTAATTTTTTAGCCATAACGTTTATTTCATCATCATGATTGCTGCAAATGTTTCAATACCGTTCCACAAATTTTGCAATCGAATATTTTCGTTCTCAGCGTGTTGATTGTTATCGTGATTGGCAATGGGTACAGTGATTGTAGTTGCTTTCAAATATTTTTCAAATACAAAAAGCGGTAAGCTGCCTCCCATGGATGGCATCAATACAATTTTATCATTTGTAGTAGATTGAATTGCTTGAATTAAATTCTGTGCAATAGGTAAATCCATCGATGTTCTTTGTGCATTGTATCCATCGCTCAAGGATATTTTTGCAATCTTTGGATGTTCTGATCTTTCTAAATCGCTAGGTTCTTTTTGAACAATAAAATAACCCTGAGCCTGAACATGCTTGATTAATTTCTCTTGTTGTTTTTTATAATCATTACCAGGAACCATTCTCAAATCCAAAGAAGCAACTGCAATCGTGGGAATGATATTACTAGAAAGTTTGCCCACATTAGCACTCTGCATTCCATTGATGTTGAGTGTTGGTAATAAGATAGATTCAGCTAGTGATTTACCCGGCATTTCTTCTGCCATAAAACCCAATTCCTCTTTCATTTGCTGATCGGGTGATGGGATTGCAGCAACCGCTTTCTTTTCTCTTTCAGTCAATGGTTTTACATCATCATAAAATCCTTTCACTAAAACCTTTCCATCATCGCTTTTCATGGATGATAATAATTTAGCCAATAACAAAGCTGGATTAGGAGCCCAGTTACCATAGTGTCCGCTATGCAATGGACGTTTGCTTCCATATACTGTTAATTCCACGTGAGCATCGCCCCTAGCACCGAACACCAACATTTTTCTTCCTGTCTGATGTACTGGTCCATCGCAAATCACCCAAAGATCTGATTGTAAAATGGGAGCATATTTTTCTAATATTTCATGTAAGTGATCTGAGCCAGCTTCTTCTTCACCTTCAAAGAAAAACTTCATATTAAAATCTGGCTGATGCCCGTTTGCAATGAGTGATTGATAGGCTGTAAGAATGGCCATCACTCCTGCTTTATCGTCTGATGCTCCGCGAGAATAAATACGCCACTCAGGATTAATAGTATCAGTTTCTTTGGGCCAATTAATGATCGCTGCATTTTTTTCAAGCGATCCATTTACAAGTGTTGGTTTAAAAGGATGTAATCCCTTAGACCACTTGGTACTATCCACGGGTTGGCCGTCGTAGTGCGCATAAAATATGATCGTTTTTTTTGCATTTGGCACCAATACTTCACCATAAACTGCGGGAGGAATCTTGGGGCTAGTTGGATATAACAATTGAATATTTTGAATCCCTCTTTTTGCCATCATATTTTGGATATATGCAGCATTCTTTTGCATGTTAATTGTATCTGCAGCAAGATTGGGAATGGCAAGAAAGGATATATATTCTTGTAACAAAGCATGTTCCTGCTTTTCGCGGTAATTGCGAATTTGTTTAGTAAGATCCGACTGTGCATGAGTTTGAACAGCAAAGCATATTACTAATATCCAACAAAATATTTTTTGCATCAGCCTTAGTTTTGCTGAAGATACAAAAGCTAGTAATAAGAACTGTTCAAGTGGGGATTTGCTTTTTCCGCAGTTTCAATAATACTGAAATCAGATAAGATTAAAGCTTGATTTCTTTTCACACATACGTCGTGTTCAAAATGTACAGAAGCCTTACCATCGGCAGTTCTTACGGTCCATCCATCATCGTCGGTATATACTTCTTTTACACCTAAATTAATCATAGGTTCAATTGCTAGTACCAGATTTTCTTTCATTTTGGGGCCACTACCTCTTTTTCCGTAGTTTGGTACCTGAGGATCTTCGTGTAGGCTTTTACCCAAGCCATGACCTACTAATTCACGAACCACACCATAACCATACTTGCGTTCGGTATGGTCTTGAATAGCAAATGAAATATCTCCAACCCGATTATTGATAATTGCTTTTTCAATGCCTTTGTATAATGATTCTTTGGTAACTTTTACCAGTTGCAACAGATCAGCACTTACATCACCCAAAATAAAAGTATAGGCATGATCGCCATGCCAACCATTTAAGATCACACCCATATCAATAGAAACAATATCCCCATTTTTTAAAGGTGTATCGTTTGGAAAACCGTGAACTACAACATCGTTTACAGATGCACAGATATGATGCGGATAACCGCGATAATTATAGAATGAAGGAATGGCATTATTAGCCTTACAAAAATCTGCACAGATCTTGTCAATATCTAAAGTGGTCATGCCAGGTTTCAAAACTTTAGCCACTTCGGTTAAAGTTTTACTTACCATCAATGCAGCTTCTTTCATTAAAGCAACTTCAGCATCTGTTTTATAATAAATCATATTTGGTCTTCTGCTCATGATTAAAAAAAAATAAACCTGTCAGGCAATAGCCAGACAGGTTTACTAATATTCAATAAAGTAATTAAATAGTGGAAGTAGACACTGTTTGGCGTCCTTGAACGCGACCGCTATTCATTAATCCATCATATTGACGCATCAATAAATGAGTTTCGATCTGTTGCAAAGTATCTAAAATTACACCTACCATAATCAATAATGAAGTTCCTCCGAAGAAAGAACTGAATCCTTGTGTAACGCCCAAACGTTGAGCGAAACCAGGCATAATACCCACTAAGGCTAAGAAGATAGCACCTGGTAAAGTAATTTTATCCATGATAGATCCAATATAGTCTGCAGTAGGCTGACCAGGTTTTACGCCTGGAACAAACCCATTATTACGTTTAAGATCTTCTGAAATCTGCTTAGGATTAAAAATCAAAGCAGTATATAAGAAAGTAAACCCAATAACCATTACAGAATAAATCACCATATACCAGACATTGCTATGGTCGTTGAAAATCCGAACGATACCTTGAGCAGAATCGATATTAGTGAAAGAAACCAATGTAGGTAAGAACATAATTGCTTGTGCAAAGATGATCGGCATTACACCAGCGCTATTAACTTTAACTGGTAAGAATTGGCGGGCCCCACCGAACTGGCGGTTACCTATAATTTGTTTAGCGTAGTTAACAGGTATTTTACGAACCCCTTGCACTAAAATAATCAAAGCCATAATCACAGCTACTAGTATTGCTACTTCAATTAAGAAGATCAACAAACCACCGCCGCCTTTTTGTTGTTTACTACCAAATTCCTGAATCAGGTTTTGTGGAAGACGAGAAAGGATACCTACCATGATGATGATAGAAGTACCGTTACCTAATCCTTTGTCCTGAATTTTTTCACCTAACCACATTACAAACAATGTACCTGCAGTTAAAGTTAGAATGGTAGAGAACCAGAAGAATGGTTTGTAAGCAACTAAGATTGCTTCAGCATATCCTGGGCTATTCAAATAACCAACATATGCAGCTGCCTGGAAAATGGTTACGATTACAGTGAGGTAACGAGTCCATTGATTAATTTTTTTACGACCGCTTTCTCCTTCTTTCTGAACTTTTTGTAATTGAGGAACCAGGATGGTCATCAACTGCATAAAGATGGAAGCTGAGATATAGGGCATGATACCCAAGGCTAAGATGGAAGCCTGTGAGAAACCACCACCAGCAAACATGTCGAAGATTCCTAAAAGACCATTGCTTTTAGAAGCTCTTTGAGCTGCTTCAATACCATTTGGATCTAATCCAGGTAATACGATGTGGTTACCAATACGATAGGTTAGAATGAGTGCTAATGTAATAATGATCTTATTACGCAACTCTTCGATAGCCCAAATATTCTTTAAAGTCTGTACTAATTTTTTCACTGATACCGTTTGTTAGAAGTTAATGCCTCAAAACCAAAAAAGACGCATCACCGATGCGTCTGGAAAGTTACAGTAAAATTACTTTACTATTTCAACGCTTCCACCTGCAGCTTCAATTGTTGCTTTGGCTTTGTCGCTTAATTTGTTCACTTTAAACGAAAGTTTTGCTTTCAGTTCTCCAGTTGCAAGTATTTTTACTTTATCAGTTCTGCTGATCAAACCGTTGATATAAAGGTTTTCCAGAGATATTTCAGTGAACCCGTATTTCTCAACCAATTGGTCAAGTTGACCCAGGTTAAATACTTTATATTCTACGCGGTTAATGTTTTTGAATCCACGTTTAGGGATACGACGTTGAATTGGCATCTGACCACCTTCGTGAGCCATTTTGCTTTTGTAACCTGCACGGCTTTGGCCACCTTTGTTACCTTTTGTAGAAGTACCACCTTTACCTGATGCTTCTCCTCTACCGATACGGATTGCTTTGTGAACTGAACCAGCTGCTGGTTTGAGTGTGTGTAATTTCATCTTTAATTGATTTTGAACTTTTCGGGGAATCACCCCTCGCTTTGTATTAAATAACTAAAATTAAAAATTAGGAAAGAGTAGTCGTAAGGGTATACAACTATTCTTTCCTAATATTTTTGATGTATTAAGCGACCTCTTCCACAGTTACAAGATGGCTAACTTTATTAACCATACCTAAAATTTGTGGAGTTGCTTCAACTTCTTTAATAGCGTTCAACTTATTCAAGCCTAAAGCCTGCAAAGTTAATTTTTGACGCTCTGGTCTGTCGATACCGCTTTTTACTAATTTGATTCTAATCTTTTTCATGGAATATCTTTTTCGGTATTATCCGTTAAATACTTTCGATAATTTAACCGTACGAGTTTTTGCAACTTGTATTGGCTCTCTTAACAAACCTAATGCTTTGATAGTAGCTTTAACCACGTTATGAGGGTTAGCAGAACCTAAGCTTTTGGCAAGAACGTCAGTTATACCTGCGCTTTCAAGAACCGCACGCATACTGCCTCCTGCGATTACACCCGCACCGTGTGCAGCTGGCTTAATTAATACTTTGGCAGCACCTTCTTTAGCCCATTGTTCATGCGGAATAGTACCGTGCATCACTGGAACTTTAGTAAGATTCTTTTTAGCATCATCAATACCTTTAGCAATTGCTTCTTGTACTTCTTTTGCTTTACCTAATCCTTGGCCAACAACACCATTTCCGTTTCCTACTACTACAAGAGCAGAGAAGCTGAAGGTACGTCCACCTTTTGTGGTTTTAACTACGCGGTTAATTGAAACTACTTTTTCTTTAAGTTCCATTTCGCCAGCGGCTTTTACCTTATTTACGTTTACTTTAGACATTTATCTAACTATTAATTGTTGTTAGCAAATTAGAATTGAAGACCAGCTTCTCTGGCACCATCCGCAACACTTTTCACGCGGCCATGATATAAGTTACCACCTCTGTCGAATACAACAGTGTTTAAACCCAATTCAATAGCTTTTCTAGCGATCGCAGCACCTACTAATTTCGATTTCTCGATTTTAGTAACTTTTTGAGCTACGATATCTTTGTCTCTTGAAGAAGTAGCAGCTAATGTTACCGCATTATCGTCATCGATTAATTGTGCGTAGATTTCAGCATTACTTCTAAAAACTGAAAGGCGTGGTTTTACTGCAGTACCAGCAACCTTCTTACGGATGCGATATCTGATTTTTTGCCTTTGAACCAATTTAGAATTCATCTTATTTTATTTGTACAAATCCGATTCTGCCGGAATTGCTTGTTGATTATTTAGTTTCTTCTCAGCGATTATTTACCAGCTGATTTACCTGCTTTTCTTCTTAATATCTCACCAGCATATTTCACACCTTTTCCTTTGTACGGCTCAGGCTTACGTAAGCTTCTTAATTTAGCAGCAACCTGTCCGATCAATTGTTTGTCGATACCTTCTAAGAAGATCTTAGGGTTCTGACCTTTTTCAGTTAAAGTAGTCACTTTCATTTCTGAAGGAACTTCAAAAATGATATTGTGAGAATAACCTAAAGCCAAATCCAGTGTATTACCAGTATTTACTGCTTTATAACCTACCCCTACTAATTCCAAATCTCTTTTGTAACCTTCAGTAACACCTTTTACCATGTTACTAACTAATGAACGGTATAAGCCGTGCATAGCGCGGTGACGAATTTGATCCGTAGGACGTTTAAATTCAATTTGACCTGCAGTGATTTCAACAGTGATATCTCTATCAACTTCCTGATGCAAAGATCCTTTTGGACCTTTCACTGTAATGGTATTATCCGCAGAAACCGTAATGGTTACTCCTGCTGGTATTTCTACCGGTTTTTTTCCAATTCTAGACATAGTCGTTTAAAATTATTGTTTAAGAAATCCCGATCTGTGTTCAGCTCCGACTAAAAGCTTAATTGTCAAATCAGCTTTATAATAGAAAGCACAAGGCTTTTTATTGTATTAATAGATGTGGCACAAAACCTCACCACCCACGTTTTCAGCTTTAGCTTGCTTATCAGTGATTACTCCTTTTGAAGTACTCAAGATTGCAACACCCAAACCGTTGATTACGCGTTTGATTTCTGCAGGTTTTGCGTATTGACGTAAACCTGGACGGCTAATTCTTTCTAGTGCACGGATAGCAGGCTGTTTGGTTGTAGGATCGTACTTTAATGCGATCTTGATCAAACCTTGCTTGTTATCTTCTTCAAACTTGTACTTCAGGATATAACCTTGCTCGTATAAGATTTCAGTCATGCGCTTTTTTAGGTTGGAAGCAGGGATCTCAACGATTCTGTGACCAGCCAACTGAGCGTTACGAATTCTGGTTAAGAAGTCTGCTATAGGATCAGTTACCATATTATTTGAATTAAATCAGTTCTAAATTTTGTTTGCTAATACCCCGGAAGGAATAAAAGTTACCAGCTTGCTTTTTTAACACCTGGAATCATACCGTTCAAAGCCATATCGCGGAACATAATCCTTGATAAGCCGAAGTATCTGATATATCCTCGCGGACGGCCAGTTAATTGACAACGGTTTTTTAAACGTACAGGTGACGAGTTTTTTGGAAGTAAATCCAATCCTGCGTAGTCACCAGCTTCTTTCAAAGCTGCTCTTTTAGTTGCATATTTTGCAACCATTGCTTCACGCTTTCTTTGTCTGGCTTTTACTGATTCTTTTGCCATGTTATATTAGTTATTATCTTTTTTGATGTTTTTGAAAGGCATTCCTAACTCTTTCAATAATTCGTATGCTTCTTCGTTGGTATTTGCAGAGGTCACAAAAGTGATATCCAAACCGGTAATCTTATTCACTTTATCGATATCGATTTCAGGGAAGATGATTTGTTCAGTAACACCTAAAGTATAGTTTCCACGACCATCAAATGCTTTATCAGAAATTCCTTTAAAGTCACGTACACGTGGCAAAGAAACTGATACCAGGCGATCTAAGAATTCGAACATTTTTTCGCCTCTCAAAGTTACGCGAGCACCAATCGGCATACCCTTACGTAATTTGAAGTTTGATACGTCTTTCTTAGAAATTGTAGGAACTGCTTTCTGACCAGTGATCATGTTCAGCTCTTCAACTGCGATATCAACTAATTTCTTATCAGTCACGGCGCCATTCACACCACGGTTGATACAAATTTTTTCCAACTTAGGAGTTTGCATTACACTTTTGTAAGCGAACTTCTTCATTAAAGCAGGTATAACCTCTTTGGTATACTTATCTGCTAATCTCGGAGTGTATTTAGTAGTACTCATTATTTGATTACCTCCCCTGATTTTTTAGATATACGAACTAATTTTCCGCTTTCCCTTGTGCGGGTAACTTTTGTTGGAGCACTTGTTTTAGCATCCCACAACTGTACGTTGCTGATATTAATTGCTGCTTCCTTTTTAACGATGCCGCCTTTGGTATTTGCTGCAGATGGTTTAGTATGTTTTGTTACAATACTAACGCCTTCTACTACCACGCGACCTTTGTCGATGATCACTTCCAACACTTTACGGGGCTTTGATAAGTCCTTGTCATCTCCAGCGATTACCACTACGGTATCACCTTTCTTGATGTTGTATTTGGGTTTGAATCTGTTACTCATTATTATATGCTTAAAGCTGTATGCTAGGCGTTAAACGCTTAACTAAATAATTTTTATTACAATACTTCAGGAGCCAAAGAAATAATCTTCATATATCCTGCATCACGTAACTCACGAGCTACTGGTCCGAATATACGAGTACCACGAGGCTCGTCAGAATTGTTTAACAATACAACTGCGTTATCATCGAAACGGATATAAGATCCGTCCTTACGACGCAATTTGTTTTTGGTACGAACGATAACTGCTTTTGATACAGTACCTTTCTTAACAGCACTTGCCGGGATAGCCGCTTTTACGCTCACTACAATTCTATCACCAATTTTGGCATAATCCTGACCGCTGTTCCCAAGTACTCTGATACATAGCACTTCTTTCGCGCCGCTATTATCAGCTACATTTAATCTGCTTTCTTGCTGGATCATTTTTTTTAAACTTTTTGCCAGGGACTTTTGGTCCAGAGCATTTACAGAATTTTTTTTCAGAGGCTTTTGCAATTCATTCAAACCGCATTAGCATGTAAAACTAATTACTTAGCTTTTTCAACAACTTCTACAAGTCTCCAGCGCTTAGTCTTGCTCAATGGACGAGTTTCCATGATCTTAACTACATCACCGATACCACACTCACTCTTTTCATCATGAGCGTGAAACTTAGTTGTTTTCTTTACGAACTTTCCGTAGATCGGGTGTTTTACTTTTCTTTCAACTGCAACAGTGATAGTTTTATCCATCTTGTCGCTAGTTACAGTACCGATCCTTGTTTTGCGCAAATTTCTTTCTTCCATTACTTAACTTTTATGGTTTAGATACCCATTTCTTTTTTCTTCAATTCCGTTTGTAAACGGGCGATGTCTCTTCTTAAACCACGAATATTCATCGGGTTTTCTAGTGGAGAGATAGCATGAGCGAACTCAAGCTTCTTTAGTCTCAACTGATCTTCAGAGATCTTAGCTTTCAGATCTGAAACATTCAGCTCTTTCACGCTTTTATTAAAATCGTATGTTTGTTTGTTTGCCATTGCAAATTCGTTTTTTGTTTAAGCTTGCAAATCTCTTCTTACACAGAATTTGGTTGCAATTGGTAATTTCTGTGCTGCTAATTCCATAGCTTCTTTAGCAGTTGCTTCAGTAACACCGTCACATTCGAAGATGATACGTCCTGGCTCAACTACTGCTGCCCAGAATTCAGGGTTACCTTTACCTTTACCCATCCTTACATCGGCAGGTTTGCGGGTAATGATTTTATCAGGAAATACGCGAATCCACACATTACCTTCTCTTTTCATTGCACGGGTCATTGCCTGACGAGCTGATTCAATCTGACGGTTTGTTAACCAGATTGGTTCAAGCGCTTTCAAAGCAAAAGAACCGAAAGAAATAGTAGTGCCACGCTTTGCTACTTCGCGAATGCGGCCTTTCTGCTGTTTCCTATGTTTACTTCTTTTAGGTTGTAACATTTTGATTTTGTTTTTTGGATGACCCCGCTTTTTACAGCTGAGGTTATTCAACTTTATTTACTATCGATGTCCGTTACCGGCACCAGTACCTTAAATTATCTTCTGTTGTCTCTTCCACCACCAGCATTTCCGCCACCACGGTTATCTCCGCCGCCTCTTCCGCCACGATCTCCACCGCCTCTTCTGTCATCTCTTCTATCACCACCTGGTCTTCTTTCTTCACCTGGTCTTCTATCGCTCATATCTTTACCACCAACAAAATTCGGGTTCAATTCGCGCTTACCTAATACTTCACCTTTACAGATCCATACTTTGATACCGATTTTACCATATACTGTTTGAGCAAAAACGTTAGCGTAGTCGATATCCATACGGAAAGTATGCAAAGGAACACGGCCTTGTTTGAATTCTTCAGAACGGGCAATCTCAGCACCACCTAAACGGCCGCTTAATTTTACCTTGATACCTTCGGCTCCCATACGGAGTGTAGAAGCTACCGCCATTTTAGTGGCACGTTTGAAGTTGATACGGTTTTCGATCTGACGAGCGATTGTATCCCCTACGATATTCGCATCCAATTCTGGACGACGGATCTCAAGGATGTTAATCTGCACATCTTCTTTACCGGTCAATTTCTTCAACTCTTCTTTGATACGGTCTACTTCTCCACCACCTTTACCGATAATAATACCTGGCTTAGATGTATGAATCGTTACGATCAATTTGCCGAGGGTACGCTCGATTACAATCTTTGCGATACCACCTTTGTTGATACGGGCATTCAAGTAAGTACGGATCTTATGATCCTCAATCAACTTTGATGCGTAGTCTTTCTTGCTACCATACCAGTTGCTTTCCCATCCGCGGATGATACCTAACCTGTTACCAATTGGATTTGCTTTCTGACCCATATAATGGTTTTACAATTAGTTTTTAGAATCTACTATTAATGTTACATGGTTGCTGCGCTTACGAACTCTGTAGCCACGGCCTTGAGGTGCTGGGCGCATCCGTTTTAAAACACGACCACCATCTACGAATATTGTTTTTACTACTAGGCTGCTGTCAGCTGCGCTTGCGCCGCTATTCTTTTGCTCCCAGTTGTTAATGGCACTCTTCAGCAATTTTGCTAAAGGTGTTGCATTATGTTGTGGGTGATGTTCCAATATGGCCAAAGCTTTTTCCACTTCCATGCCACGGATCACATCGGCCAGCAAACGCATTTTGCGTGGACCTGTAGGATAATTGTTCAGTTTAGCTACTGCTTCCATTTTCTTTTAGTTTCTTATTTGAGATACTTCTTTCGAAGTGATCAAAAATGATTTATTTCTTAGTTCCTGCGTGACCTCTGAAGTTACGTGTAGGAGCAAATTCACCTAACTTATGGCTTACCATAAACTCTGTTACATAAACAGGGATAAATTTGTTTCCGTTGTGTACTGCAAAAGTGTGTCCAACGAAATCAGGAGTAATTGTACTACGACGGCTCCAGGTTTTGATAACACCCTTCTTTGTTTTACCATCGTTAATCGCAACAATTTTCTCTTCTAAATTTGCGTCTACGTAAGGACCTTTTTTAATCGAACGACCCATAATATTTATAAGTTTACTGGTCTATTAGTAATTTATTTTCGAGCTAATTACTTAGCTAATTTTTTACCATCTCTGCGTTGGATAATCAGCTTATCGCTTCCTTTTCCTTTAGTTCTGGTTTTTTCTCCTTTAGCATACTTACCATTTCTGCTACGTGGGTGACCACCGGAAGCTCTACCTTCACCACCACCCATCGGGTGATCTACCGGGTTCATGGCTACACCACGAACGCGAGGGCGAATACCTTTCCAACGATTCCTACCAGCTTTACCTGCAGTTTCCAAGTTGTGATCACTATTTGAAACCACACCTACAGTAGCATAACAGTTGATCAATACTTTTCTTAATTCGCCAGAAGGCATTTTTAATACTGCGTATTTCTCTTCTTTGTTGGCTAACTGAGCAGATGAACCAGCACTTCTTGCCATCTTACCACCCTGACCAGGTTGTAATTCGATGTTGTGAACGTTTGTACCTAGTGGCATGAACTTCATAGAAAGTGCATTACCAACTTCAGGTGCTACATTATCACCAGAGATTACTGTTGCACCAACCTGTAAACCAGCTGGAGCTAAAATGTATCTCTTCTCGTCATCTGTATATTGCACCAAAGCAATAAACGCTGTACGGTTTGGATCGTATTGAATAGACAAAACAGTTGCTGGAATGTCTTTCTTGTTTCTTTTGAAATCGATGATACGGTAATGGTGTTTATTTCCACCTCCCATATATCTTGATACCCTACGGCCTTGAACGTTACGTCCGGCAGTATTTTTCTGAGGCTCCAACAAACTCTTTTCAGGAGTCATTGTAGTGATTTCAGCATAGGCATTTCCGACTCTCCAACGAGTTCCTGCTGTAATCGGTTTGTACTTTTTAAGTGCCATTTCTTTTTCTTTTAATCAGCGAATTTTTCAGCTCCGCTTGCTATATATTAAATGTTTGCATAAAGATCAATCGTCTCACCTTCGGCAACTGTTACCAGTGCTTTCTTGTAAGCAGATTTCATACCCTGAATAAAACCAGCTTTTGTATAACGTGTTTTATTTTTACCAGGAACAACAGCAGTGTTTACATCAACTACGGTTACACCATAGAAATCTTCAACTGCCTTTTTGATCTCAAGCTTGTTTGCTTTACGATCTACTTTGAAAGCATACTTGCGCAATTTTTCTTGTTGTGCGTTTGCTTTTTCTGTTAAGATCGGTTTTACTAATATTTCAGAAGGTTTCATTTGTATTATTTGAAACGTTACTAATTCAATTACGCTACTACTTCTGTATCATCTGCAAAAATCTTTGCTGTGTTCTCTGTAAGAACCAACACATCTGCATTCATGATCTCATAAGTATTTATATCTGCCAATAAAGTGCTTGCCACATTTGGTACGTTACGAGTGCTTAGATATAAATTATCATTGTACTCAGGTAACACAATCAATGTTTTCTTATCACTCAAGTTTAAAGCCTGCATTGCTGCAACCAATTCTTTAGTTTTAGGCATTTCCATGTTGATTTCTTCAATCACATAAATAGCACCGTCTTTTGCTTTATGACTTAAAGCAGAGATCTTAGCCAAATCTTTCACTTTACGGTTCAATTTGAAATCGTAAGCGTGAGGCTTTGGTCCGAAGATAGTACCACCACCCTTGTATAAAGGGTTACGGATATTACCTTTACGAGCTCCACCAGTTCCTTTTTGTTTGTGCAGTTTGCGGCTAGCACCCTGTACTTCAGCACGAGTTTTTACTTTGTGTGTACCTTGACGGCCAGCAGCTAAATACTGCTTAACTGCCAAATAGATCACGTGATCGTTCGGCTCGATACCAAATACCTCTTCAGGTAATTCAACCGTTCTACCGGTTTTCTGTCCTTTTATATTTAATACGTCTACTTGCATTTTCTTCAGATTAAGTGGGTGATTATTTCTGGATTAAAACGATTGATCCGTTATGTCCAGGAACTGAACCGCTGATCAGGATATAGTTCTTTTCAGGGAAAATCTTAACCACTTTCAAACCCTTAAGTTTAACGCGGTCATTACCCATACGTCCTGCCATTCTCATTCCTTTGAATACTCTTGCAGGATAAGAAGATCCACCAATAGAACCTGGCGCTCTAGAACGGTCATGCTGACCATGGGATGCTTCACCCACACCAGAGAATCCGTGGCGCTTTACAACACCCTGGAAACCTTTACCCTTGGTTGTTCCAACTACTTCAATCTTATCGCCTTCAGCGAAAATGTCAAGTGAAATGGTTTCACCAAGCGCTTTTTCTATTGAATAGTTGCGGAATTCTTTTACGAATTTTTTTGCGGAGGTCTGAGCTTTTGCGTAGTGATTAATCTCAGCTTTTGTTGCGTGCTTATCTTTCTTGTCGCCATAGGCTAACTGAACTGCACTGTAACCGTCGGTCTCAATGGTCTTAACCTGAGTAACGGTATTTGGACCAGCTTCAATAATGGTACAAGCGATTTGCTTGCCATCTTCAGCGAAGATACTGGTCATACCAATTTTTTTTCCAATAATTCCTTTCATCGTGTTTTGCGGTTTGTGCCCCGCGGAGGTATCTAGGACATTTCACCGATGAAAGTGAAATTCAATCCCTGTTGACTGCCGACCTTTTCCTTAGTTTCCTCATGTTACTGAGAAGGGGAAGTACCGGAAGTAAACAAACCTCGAAGGGCCTGTTTATATGTTTGTCCACTTTTGCGATTTACAACCGAAGCTGTTTGCTTAGTGGCTTTCTTTTAATCAGAGCTACTTTTCTCCTTTTGATGGAAGTTGGTAGGTGATGTATATTTTATAAAGAACTTCTTTGTTGCCGCATCGCCTGAGTTAAACCCAGATTATGCTTTGATCTCAACTTCCACACCTGATGGAAGGTCTAACTTACTCAAAGCATCTACTGTTCTAGAAGAAGAAGTGTAGATGTCCAGTAAACGCTTATGCGTTGCCAACTGGAACTGCTCACGACTCTTTTTGTTTACGTGTGGTGAACGTAATACAGTAAAGATCTTTTTATGAGTAGGCAAAGGAATTGGACCTGTAACTACTGCACCCGTGCTGCGCACAGTTTTTACGATTTTCTCTGCAGACTTATCTACCAGATTGTGATCGTATGATTGTAATTTGATTCTGATTCTCTGAGACATAGACAAAACCCAATTTTCTGATTGGGGTTGCAAAGGTAAGGGGCTGTAATTGATTGGGCAAGTATTTTTGAATCTTTTTTGTGAATTTCTTTGAAAAAAACCAAAAAATATACCCAAAATGGCCTTTTAGGGAATTTATCAACCAACTTATCCCCAGAGCTTTCTCGATTTTAAGCTGATTTTTATTTTTTTCCAAAAAAAAGCCCCGTCCCGATCCCGAGAACTCGGGACGGAACGGGGCATATAGAGATTTAATCTAGTTGAAAATTAATCTTCAGATTTAACTTTACCCTTCGCCTTCGCTATCACTTCTTCAGCGATATTGTTTGGTGCTGGGTTATAATGACTGAACTCCATTGTTGAAGATGCACGACCAGAAGACAATGAACGTAACTGAGTTACATAACCGAACATTTCGCTCAATGGTACTTTAGCCTTGATCACCTGTGCATTACCACGAGTGTCCATTCCTTCTAACATTCCACGACGACGATTCAAGTCACCTGTTACATCTCCCATGTACTGATCAGGTGTTACCACCTCAACGCGCATGATTGGTTCAAGCAATGTTGGTTTTGCTTTACGGCCAGCTTCACGGAAACCGCCCTTAGCACATAATTCAAAAGACATCGCATCAGAATCCACTTGGTGGAAACTTCCGTCGAATACTCTTACCTTCATTGATACCACAGGATATCCTGCCAAAACACCCACTCCCATTGAATTTTCAAATCCTTTCTGGATAGCCGGTACGAATTCTTTAGGGATTGATCCACCAAATAAATCGTTTTTGAATTGGAATGATTTTCCTGGATTTTCAGTCAGCCATTCTGCATCAGCTGGTCCGATTGAAAATTGGATATCGGCGAACTTACCACGACCACCAGACTGTTTCTTCAACACTTCACGGTGCTCGATAGTTGTACCGAACGCTTCTTTATAAGCTACCTGAGGATTACCCTGGTTAATTTCCACTTTGAACTCGCGACGCATACGGTCAACAATAATTTCAAGGTGTAATTCTCCCATTCCTGAAAGGATGGTTTGACCAGTATCTTCGTCAGTTTTTACTCTTAAGGTTGGATCTTCTTCTACCAATTTAGCAATTGCCATACCCATTTTATCAACGTCAACCTGTGTTTTAGGTTCAACCGCTACAGAGATTACAGGCTCAGGAATGAACATGTTCTCTAATGTGATAGGATGGTTTTCGTCGCATAAAGTATCACCAGTTTTGATTTCTTTGAAACCAACTGCTGCTGCGATATCACCTGCTTCGATAAAATCGATTGGGTTTTGTTTATTCGCAAACATTTTCATGATACGACTGATACGCTCTTTCTTTCCACTTCTTACGTTCAATACGTAAGAACCGGCGTCTAAGTGACCAGAATAGCAACGGAAGAAAGCCAAACGACCAACGAAAGGATCCGTCATGATTTTGAAAGCCAAGGCTGCAAAAGGTTCTTTTGCATTTGGTTTACGGTAAATAGTTTCACCAGTATCAGGATGAAGACCAGCTGTATCTTCTACATCAACTGGAGAAGGCAGGTAACGACATACCGCATCTAATGCAGTTTGTACTCCTTTATTTTTGAATGAAGATCCGCACATCATTGGAACGATACTTAAATCGATACAAGCTTTACGGATGGCTTCGTGAACCTCATCTTCAGAAATTGAAGCAGGATCTTCGAAGAATTTCTCCATTAAATTATCATCATATTCTGCAACAGCTTCAATCAGCTGAGCTCTCCAATGATTCGCTTCTTCTACCATATCAGCAGGAACTGGAATTTCTTTGAAAGTCATCCCTTCAGTTTCCATATCCCAGATAACTCCTTTCATGGTGATCAAGTCAACCACTCCAATAAAATCATCTTCAGCACCGATTGGCAACTGCAACGGAACAGCTTTAGCACCTAACATTTCTCTTACTTGGTTTACAACCATTAAGAAGTCAGCACCAGAACGATCCATTTTGTTTACGAATCCAATACGAGGAACCTTATAACGGTTAGCCTGGCGCCATACAGTCTCAGACTGAGGCTCCACACCATCCACCGCAGAGAACAATGCAATCAAACCATCCAATACGCGCATAGAACGCTCCACTTCTACTGTAAAGTCAACGTGACCTGGAGTATCGATGATATTGAAATAATAAGACTTGGTATTAGCATCTGCTGTACCCTTATCGGTTGGGAATTTCCACTCACAGCTAACTGCAGCTGAAGTAATGGTAATACCTCTTTCTTTTTCTTGTTCCATCCAGTCAGTAGTAGCAGCACCATCGTGCACTTCACCAATCTTATGAATCATACCGGTATAGCGTAGGATACGCTCGGTAGTGGTGGTTTTACCAGCATCAATGTGTGCTGCAATACCAAAGTTGCGTTGTAATCTCAAGTCCGCCATAAAGAGTTCTTGTTTAAAGTTTATATTTTGAAGTGAGGTCCAAATTTTTCGAGCGGCAAAGGTAGTAATTATCCCGATTGAATAAGTAGTTCACTAAGAATAAATTGTTATGGGGATAATTTGTTCCGTTCCTGCCATAAAAAAACCCCGAACCAGTCGGGGTTTTCCAATATAGTACGGATTCTTATTAAACCTTAAAGTGTGAGAACGCTTTGTTCGCCTCAGCCATACGGTGTGTATCTTCTTTCTTTTTGAAAGCGGCACCTTCACCTTTTGCTGCTGCGATGATCTCATTTGATAATTTGTCGGCCATTGTTCTACCATTTCTTTCGCGGCTGTAACGGATTAACCATTTCATGCTCAAAGAAATTTTACGATCAGCACGAACTTCAGCAGGAATCTGAAAAGTAGCACCACCAATACGACGACTACGTACTTCTACAGCAGGCGTTACATTAGCAATTGCTTTTTTCCAAACTTCATAACCGTCTTCACCAGTTACTTTGGTTACTTTATCAACTGCATCATAAAAAATATTGATTGCAGTAGATTTTTTACCCTGCCACATCAAATTGTTGATGAAACGGGTAACTAATTTATCATTGAAACGTCCGTCTGGAGCGAGAGGTAATTTTTTGGCTTGTGCTTTACGCATGATTGCTAATTTTTAATTTGGGCTGAATTTCTTCAAGTATTAAAACTTTACTCAGCTGAAATAATTTACTATTTTTTTGCTTTTTCTTTCTTAGTACCGTATTTAGAACGGCTCTTTTTACGGTCTTTTACACCGGCAGTATCCAAGCTACCACGTACAATGTGATAACGTACACCTGGCAAATCCTTTACACGACCACCACGTATCAAAACGATACTGTGCTCTTGCAGGTTATGTCCTTCACCCGGGATATAGGCGATAACTTCCACTTTATTCGTCAAACGAACCTTCGCTACTTTACGTAACGCAGAGTTTGGTTTCTTTGGAGTGGTTGTGTAAACCCTGGTACAAACACCACGGCGCTGTGGACATGCATCCAAAGCTCTTGATTTACTTTTAGCCCTGATTATTTCGCGACCTTTTCTAACTAATTGCTGTATTGTAGGCATTCTAATCCGTTTAAAATTTCGGACGGCAAAGGTAATGGCTGGATGTGAAAAACCAAAATGTTTTCAGAAGTTTTCCCCCAGTATTTCAAAAATAAATCAAAATAGACCCAATTCCATCCAAAAATCGGGGATAAATAGTTACTTAACCTAGCTAACCTTCTGAAAAAAACGGTAGTATTTCTAATAAATACCTCATAACCGCTAAAACACCAGGTAGCCATTTATTGAAACACCCAAATTCGGAAATGTTTTAGCCCAATCACATTTTCGGGCTTGTAAAAGGACAAATCCCCTACTTATTTTGATGCCTTAATCCTACCTATATGAGACACAAAATCCTCTCCTTCCTTGCTACCCTCCTTTTTTTCATGCCCATTCTGGCTCAGGATACACATCTAAAACCCGGAGATATTGCCATCATCGCTTTTCAATCAGATAATAACGATCAGTTTGCATTTCTATGCCTGGTAGACATTGCCCCTACAACACAAATCCAATTTTCAGAGAAGGGATGGAATGCCTCCCTCCCAACGCCGGCATTTGTAAGTACTACTGAGGGGGTTCATACCTGGACAGCTCCCAACGTTACCCTAGCCCGAGGAACTGTTGTTATCATTAGCTTTAATAGCTTAGGAACAGCTCCGTTAGCCAACTATGGTACCGTTAAGTCTAGTGCAGCAGCTAAACTATCAACTTCTGGTGACGAATTAATCGCTTATCAGGGTACTGCGGTGGCACCCGAATTTATTTATGCCTTTGGATCCAGGCCCTGGATTAATTCAGGCTCACCTACCTCCAATCAATCCTGGCTTCCATCAACACTTATTAATGGATTCACAGCAAGAGACTTTGCCACAGAAAATGATAATCAGTATTTTAAATTGATAGAAAATGCAGATACAAAAGATTCTGTTCTTGCATTCATTGGGAATACAAAAAATTGGACCAGAAGTAATACCCGTTTTAGCAGTTTGCCGAATTGGCATTTTCAAATTTTGACACATTATTATTTAAAGGCAGCAACTAATCCTCTCTCATTAGAAAGTTGGGGCACGCAATCGGATGGCAGCGGAATAACTCCTCTATCATTTATAACCCCAGGCTCCGTATTTCATTTAATAAACCAAACTGGTTCCATTGTTTTAAATGATAACTGGACTTTGGATAGACTATTGATTCATGAAAATATTTCTTTGTCGATCAATAATTATCAACTAAGCATCACGAACATGATGGATTCTAGCAAAGGATTTATACAAGGCTCGGATGAATCTACTCTAATTATCAGAGGCAAATCTGGTCCGCTTAGATTTGAAAATAAAAATGCATTTTTAAATAAACTCATCCTTTTACCCGGTGCATCTGCAAGCTTATATAATAAAGTGAATATTGTTAGCCACCAAGAAATAGGGTCTGTAAACTTAGGTGATAGTACCCAATTAAATACGAATGGTTTTTTAATTTTAAGTTCCTCTGAAAAAGGCACCTCCACACTTGGAACAATGGGAAAAGATGCAGTACTAACAGGCCTTGTAGAAGTGCAAAAATATATCCCGAGTGGCAAAAGGAATTTTAGGTTTTTAGGTCACCCTTTTGCCAACTCAATACCATTAAATCGATTAACTACAGATATTGATATAACAGGAAAGGATGGTGCATTAAATGGTTTCACAACAACCAGTACCAATAACCCTTCTGCTTTTTGGTATAACCCAATTGCAGGGGATCAAAATAATAATGAAGTAGGATGGACTGCATTTACGAATACCAATGGTATTGATATGAATGCCTGGCAACCAAGGCAAGGGATTCGAATTAACCTAAGAGGCAGCAAGGGAGAGGGTTTGAACGGACAGTCATATCTTCCTTCACCCATTACTTTACATATAAAAGATAGCCTGAATACAGGTAACCAAATAGCTACATTAATTAAGAATGTACATAATGATGGTTATAATTTAATTGGCAATCCTTTTGCAGCAGAGATTGATATGAGCAAATTGCAACTAGGTGAAAAAATAATCCCCAATTATTATTTGTGGGATCCCTATTTAGGTAATAAAGGTGGATATGTTTGTTACCCATTTTCAAATAGCATATTCCTGCCAAGTTTCGCAGCATTCTTTGCTCAAACCCTTGATTCAATTATGGGCAATCAGATACTGTTTCCAGAAACCTGTAAAGTATCTAACAGCAATCTTATTAAGGTTCTTGGTATCTCGGAAAAAAAAAGTAATCAATTAGAATTATTTGTTGAAGCTGATAGTATTGTTTGGGATAGAGCAATTTTTATGTTCAAAACAAATGCAACAGATAGTGTGGATTTCTTTGATGCGAAAAAATTGATGAATCCCGATTTTAGTTTATTTAGCTGGAGCGCTGAAAAAGTAAAATTGTGTATTGATACAAGATCAAGTTTACATGCCACTAAAATCCCTTTGGGACTGATAACTACCTTACCCAAAACTTATCAACTAAAGGTTAACCAATTCCCAGAAATAGCTGGGTATGATTTTTTTCTAATTGACAAATATGCCGAGCGCAAATTATTGTTGAAGAATGGACTGAGCTATTCATTCGCAGTTGATAGTCTCCCTTTACAAAAAGATAGTATTCGATTCGAAATTCAAATGACAGCCAAAAGCATCCCACAAAATTTAATTGAAATTTCGAAGTTCAGTTGTCAGGTATTTCCCAACCCAACAGGCAACCAGTTTTCACTTCAAATACAATCTCCAAAATTATTACCCCTTTCTATTACGCTATATAATTCTTTAGGACAATCCATTTTAAATAAAGGTTTCGAACCAGCTCATCAGTTACAGTATTCTATATCCATGGATAAATGGAGTGCCGGTATTTATATTTTAAAGATTTCTAATAAAGAGGAAATGATGATTCAAAAAATTATTAAACACTAAAAATAATTTATGAAAAAAACATTCATAATTGTATTCATCTTTTGCAGTTTTCATTTTTTCTGCCCCAAACTAC
>SESB01000670.1_pt1 | contig 24339 bp, 25 predicted proteins | sample 3171441 | NCBI WGS metagenome assembly SESB01 (sample SAMN06051867, study PRJNA518727) | freshwater metagenome | biome: subpolar coniferous forest; feature: holomictic lake; material: water; isolation source: holomictic Lake 227, 6 m depth | place: Canada: near Kenora, Ontario | collected... | reverse complement strand
GGTCAAACAGAACAACAAAAATATTGGCAAATGTACCAACGAACACTTAACAGTTATGAGCGTCTGTTTAAGGAAAAGCCACCCCTTGATATTTGGCCTTCGCCCGAACAGCGGTTTGGGCGAGACTTGCATTTTGTGCGGGTCGATACAGAACGCTATTGGATTATGCCTAAACCGACTTGGTCATGGCTCAGAAAAAAAAGACAAACCATCCAGTTACCACTGCTGTTACTGTTGTCTGCTGTTATCAGTGGGTGTGCAGCGGTATCGCCGCTATTGATTACTGCAATGACAGTCGGCGATTTAGTTTGGCTTCATGACTTTATGACCTTAAGCCCCAATACCTTTTTAGGATTTTACGCAGGAACAGGTTTAGCACTGTTGCTCATAATGCAAGCTTTGAATAATTATCGGTCGAGGCAATTTCAACCACCCACTCCAGCAATTCAGGTGCGATTAAGTGCCGAGCAATTAGCCTATCTCGCTGGTGGATCTAAACGTTTGATACAAACGGCTTTGGTAGCACTGCTTGAACAAAGAGCTGTCCAGCTCAATGAGGACAATATGACTTTTGAGTTGGTTGATTCGTATCAACCACAGTCTCTGGTAGAGCAAGCCATCATCGAAGCCATTAATAATGGTCGGAATGAGATCACTGCGCTGTTTGCAGCGGTGCAGTACAGCATCATTGATATTCGTGATCATTTAATTACACTACGATTATGGGGGGGTACTGAATACCCTAAAATAGGGTTGTTATTCATTCCACTTCTTGTGTTGGGCTTAGCACGTTTGAAGCTTGATCTAATCTCTGGATACCCCGTTTTTCCTCTGATGGCTTTACTTATTCTTACTGTTATCACACCGTTTATGTTTAAGGATGATGAACGTACCGAATACGGTGACGCAGTTTTAGAGAGCTTAAGTAAAGAATACGCATCTAGCAATACCCAGCAACCCTTATGTTATGCAGTGTCGGTCAATGGGCTGCCTGCTTTGTCCGATACGGAGTTGGCAAACATAGCGATAGCCTTATTTCCCAGTCCTAAGCGCAGTTGGAGTGATACTAATGGAGGTGACGGTGGAGGTGGTGGTGGAGGTGGTGGAGCTGACGGTGGTGCCTGATGTGGGGGTGATCCTTGCGACCTTAATAAGCAAGCGTGTGTATTTTCTGGCACTGAAAACCGTTTTCAGTACCAGAAAACCTAAGCTTGTCCGCTTAGCTATGGTATTGGAGTAGAGTAGCTATTATTTAACGCCTTGCGCAAGTCATCCAGATAATTTCCGCCTATCGCTAATTCAATAGTAGAGCAACGAAAAGTGACATTGTGACATTCACTCTTAATGGCATCAGGCTTATGTCCATTAACGTGTTCTAAATTAACCAGATGACTTTTATGAATTCGCATAAAACCGGGTACTTGCCAATCTTTTAGCGCCCTATTAACACCATCAAGAACATCACCATTGATCAGTTGGACTCTAACCGTATTACCGTTGTTATTGCTTTGAATATATAAAATCTCTTTTGGATTGATATACTTGGTACACCAGAGCGTTTCGCCTCGACTTACGGACTTGTGTTTAATTTCAATTCGGGACGATAGTTGAGGTTGGTTTTTAGTTATCTCTCTACGTATCCTGTCTAAGACTTGTGTTAGCTTGGTATCATCCAAGGGCTTAACTAAATACCCGTAAGGTCCTACCAAATGGGCTTCTAACGCATGCTCTTTAAAGCCGGTGGTAAAGACTATCCAAGGCTTTTTAGGCAAATCTAAACGATCTATACGATAAGCCAGGTTCAGGCCAGCGCGTTCACCTTCAGAGTGAATATCAATATCCAAAAATACACCATCAATCTGTTTAGCTTGGGCTTCTATGATCTTCTGGGCGCTAGCCGTTTCTTCAAACGCTCCAACGATTTCCACATCGGGATGCAGAGATAATAAATGTTTTAGTTCATCCCTCGCCAGCTCTCGATCTTCGACGATAATGACGCGCATTTTTTTCAACATGATTTATTCCTTTTTTCTTGTCGCACCATCGCGACAGTACCACCACCTACGACACTATTAAAGCGTAATTCGACGTGTTCGCCAAACACCAGACGTAAACTTTGCAACAATTGATGCAGTGCCACACCACCGCCTTTATTTTTAGACTGTACCGGACGCAGACCCAGTGCTGTCAAACGTTCAGGTGCAATTCCCCGACCGTTATCAATCACTTTTAATAAAAGATTAGCGCCTTCTGTCTCTGCGCTTATCAATAATTGATAGGGTGCCTGACGTCCTTTAAAGCCATGCTTTAAAGCATTCTCTGTCAGTGTTAACAGGCAACCGGGCAGAACCTGAAAGGCCATTAAATCATCGGCAACATGAATACTAATCTGTAATTTATCGCCCAATCCTAAGATTTGCAATGCTAAATAACGTTGCAGTTGCGCCAGTTCTTGCGCCAGACTGATGGTGTTGTGTCCTGCAAACTCGCGAGTATAGTTAAAGAAATCCGCCAACTGTCTTACATAACGTCTGGCCCGGTCGGGGTCACGACGAATGAGTGCTTGCAGATCATTTAAGGTATTATTCAAAAAATGCGGGTCCACCTGCGCCTTTAAGGCACGAAGCTCTGCCTGTAACACCAGCAAACGCGCTTCATGGATTTCATTCTCAAGCCGATCACGGTCAAGATCCCTCATGATCCAGAAAAATAATACACAGCCTAAGCTATTGACCATCAAGACGGGACCCACTACTTCCCACGATAATGCCAAGGCATCGCTATAAGGCTTTACCAGAAATAAAATCAGCAATCGGTGCAACAGGGTTCCGGTTACCGCCACCCAGAACACTCCTGAAACTTTGGCAATCCAGTTGGGTCTAAAGTAACGTATGCAGCCTGCAAAAAAACCCAATAATACCGTGGCTAAACCGCTGGCAAGCGCAGCAAATCCACCTAACTGGTAACGTTCCGCACCGGCTAAAAGTCCAGTCCCTAAACCCACCCACGGACCACCTATCAAACCTGAAACCAAGGTCATCGTGTCACGAAAACCGACGATAGCCCGAGTCTCAGCGAGTTTTTCCGGCATTTCTGTCGTCAGGTCTATTGCCTGAAGGCCTTGATGTATGTCAATGGGAATGCCGCTGTGTGTCCCTATAATAGCCAACACCGTAAACACCAGGATGGCCGGAACGCAATAACGCCATTGTAATTCTGTGCCGCGCAAGGCCTGCCTCAACCACTCGAAACGAATGGCAATAAATGCCGACACGACGACCACAAAAAGTCGCGGTAATAATTGCATGATTACGTATAACCAATGCAACCCAATAGACATATCAGGAAAATCCATAGCCAACCCAACTTAGCTGAAAATTGATGGCTATCTTAACAGACTTAATTTCCGTCATCGCCGCCATTCACCCTGAAAAACAGGCATTTCACCGGATGGAACTAGTCATTTAGCACACACCTATAGCAAGCAGTGTCTGTTTTTTTTAAATAATAGCGTTGGTGTTTCTGAAAATCGATACTTGCTCTTCACTATTTCCGGGAAAGGATTGTGCTTCTTTACTTAAAAAACACGCTACGACCATTATCTACATTGCTGTTTTTCATCTTATAAGAAAAGTGTAAGCTGTGCCTTTTACCGTCTAAAATCGGCTACTCGCCACAGCAAAATCGGCGATTCACGATCACCCCGTTTACAACTATTTTTATTTTTGGATAATAATCTGCAAATTAAACAGAACGGTCATAATTAAAGGTAATTAAAAGCCTGTAGCCGGCTAGGCGTAAGGATTCCTTCGTAAATTGATAGTAGTGACCTGCAACACGCATTACAACTACATTTTACGCCTACCATGCATACCCTAAGCTGACATCAGAATACTGCTCGTAAATTAAAATGATGGTAATAGACGTCAAGCTGACAAGAACACGAATATTCAACCGCGATGGGCAAAAGCCATCACTTCTTGCCGTAGGTACTATCGTGATCAGAGGCAATGGTTAGAAGACGGATAAATTCACCATCACGATAGGCCGTTGCTCGTCGTGCTTGGGTAATACGCAACGAATAGACAGCATCAATTCCGGACGGAGGTTTGAAACTAACGATTTTTTCCCACTTCAGGCCACTGTCGCGATAGACCTGGTTCCAGGTCATCTGTCGAAGTTTGTTGAGTGTTTCTATGGCTGCGTGCCGTTCTGCCTTTTGCAGTGTCAGAAGATTCTCTTGAAAAACGGGGTTGTTAAGGTCAAGCCTGACCAGTCCATCCGGGTCAATCTTGACCATTCAACTTCTCCAGCATGGTATCAACATTGGTATCGGTGGGTGAATTGGCTTGCGCCCAAGACAAGGCATTTTGAAGATCAGCCGCCGTTTTTGATTGGTGCAGCCAGCGTTCGTTGTCTGGAATGACGGTAGCTGTGCGTACCAGCCAGACACCCGGCTCCTGCTCTTCCACCAGAACTTGTCGGCCAGCGTACTGCTTGCCCAGTGAGATTTGTCCATTTGCGCCAATGACCTTGACGCTAGATTGAGTAGTTACTGTTGTCATTATAACCTCCAGAGTATTAATGCACTAAGGCACTATAGCACTAATGCAACAATATTGGCGAGTCAAAATAATGGGGCTGCATCACGACGCCCAAAGGTACGCAAACGTCCGGTTTCGGACATACCTTTAAAATGGTGTACAAAAGTAGGCTAAATGCATTTCGTACACATGCTATAGTTCGTACATCCCTTTCGGACGGAATTTGTTTATGTCACGCGTTTTTGCTTACTGTCGAGTTAGTTTCGACTACAGATCAAACTACCCAGAATGGGGTACAACAACGATTCCTTCATTTTTAGGCAATAAGGTTTCTAGCAGCATGTCCGGAAAATGACAGGCGATCAAATCCCAATCTATCGCATCCTTGGTAAAAAGGGCATCAATGTGTTTATACACTTCGTCGGCAGTCGGTCGGAACCATTTCAAATCTTTCCAATTGCGAATACGCGGCATCAGTTTGATACCCAGTAAAAAAGCCAAGCCATAAACCGGTGCGCTTTGCGCTTGGGTATCGCCATGCAGCGTATCTGGCTGAATATCCGACTTGTTCTTTGTCAGCCCATCCAGGATATACACAGCTTCCCAGACGCCACAAGGGATGAAATGCGAAAACAGCGCAATATACGTGTCGCTGATATGGTAGTAAGCAATGCCACCCTGTCTGCCGTAACGGATATGACTCTCTGACAGCAGATTATTTTCATACAGATTCCATTGCGTACCGTCTGCCGCTGCGCGTTTTGTGTCACCCCAATAAGGTGGCAGTTGAAATTGATTGTACGCATTGATCGTCGTACAAATAGCGGCTTCCAGTTTCTCCGTCGTGACTTGGCGTTGATTGACGAACGACACTTGACGCACACTGACATCGGCAATGTTCTTGGCAATTTGTGTCGGTCCCAAACCGGTGCCGTAGGCGAACACCGTCAGATTCAGGAGATGACTAGGGGGAGATAGCTGGTAATGATGATGAAGTACTGCATTAGTAAATCCTGATATTACTCATTTACGAAGGAATCCTTACAGTCCCCCTTATTAAGTATTTTCCCAAGCGCTTGCAATTGATTTTAGCCAAGCGCTTACTCTTTCGGGGGTTAACTCTTTTTGATTTTCCTGATCCAGTGCTAAACCCAAAAAGTTACCATCAACTTCGGCTTTAGAGGCTTTGAACTTATAACCCTCAGTAGGCCATTCACCGATGAGTGTTGCGCCACAAGCATCGAATTGATCATATAAATAATAGACCGCATCGATAAACTCATCAGGATAACCCTTTTGATTACCCAACCCAAAGATAGCCACTTTCTTACCAGTAAAATCGTGGCCAATCAAGGTTGGTAAAAACTCTTCCCAGCTTTCAGTGACATTACCTGTTGATAAGCCCGGTACTTGTCCATCACCGTAAGTCGGTGTGCCTAATATCAAAATGTCATACGCCAGCAGGTCATCAACAACTGCATTGCGGATATTGACGGGTTTAGCGGCTAGGGCAGGGCCTAAAGTGGTTGAAATATCTTTTGCAATACGACGAGTATTGCCGCTGTCAGTTCCAAAAAATATACCTACGGTAGCCATGATATTCTCGCTTGGGAAGGGTTAATTTAAAGTTGGATTTGTAAAAGTCCGGGCGCAGCACTTTGTGATAACGCTTGCCATTCCTCAGGCGTATAGGCTTTTATGCTGACCGCATGAAGCTTACCTGTGCCTAAGGGTTCAGTGAGTGTAGACATCACTAATTGTTGTTTCTTAACTAAGCTGAGATCTGCAAACTGTTCACTGATGACGGTAATTAATAAATCACAGCCCGCGCCATCAATAATGACTTTTGCACCGGGGATGCCGGTTTTGACCAGCTGTTCAACAGCTTGACTAGAAAGGATTTCACTTTCAGGTTCTGCTTTATCTGGAATAGCAGTATTTAGTAAAGGTAATAAGCTCCCATTATTAGACATTTCTTCCAAAATATCGCAGCCGCCTACCAGCTCACTATTTACAAATAGTTGTGGGTAGGTGGGCCAGTGTGAGATCTTAGGCAGCTTTTCGCGAATAAAAGGCGCTTCCAAAACGTTAACATAAGCGAAGGGGACTTTTAAGCCGTTTAAAATGCCAACTGCTTTTGCAGAGAAGCCACATTGTGGATTAGCGGGAATGCCTTTCATATAGAGTATGATTGGATTAGTTGCTAATTGTTGGTGGATTTTTTCTTCGGTAGTCATAGAATTCTCTTATTCTGCAGTCAATAGATTGTGATTGGTTTAACCGGCTTGTTGCCTGATTTTTTCTTCAGCTTTTTTTATTACTTTAACTTCGCCATTGCCCACGATGGTGTCTGCATCAACGATGCATTGCTCAACGTCATCACGGGAGGGGATTTCAAACATGGTTTTTCTCAATGTTTGTTCCATGATACTCCTTAAACCACGCGCCCCTGTTTCTCTTTCAATGGCTTTTTTGGCAATTTCAATCAGTGCATCCTGTTCAAAGCTTAATTCAACATCTTCGTAAGCAAACAATTGTTGATATTGTCTAACCAGAGCATTTTTAGGTTCGGTTAATACCCGAATCAAGGCTTCGGTATCCAAAGGTTCCAATGGAGCTAATATTGGAAAACGTCCAATAAACTCGGGAATCAGACCAAACTTCCTTAAGTCGCTGGGCTGGGTTGCGTTCAATAATGCTTCAAGGGTCGGTTTGTCTTCCGGGTTATTAACTTCAGCATGGAAACCGATGGCCGAGTTGGTCGGAATAAGTCGTTTTTCAACATACTTCTCCAACCCAGGAAATGAACCGCCGGCAATAAATAGAATATTGCGGGTATCGATAGTTGTTTCACCGTCTTTGTTACGTTGACCTTTTCCTGAGACTTTAACGTGTGATCCTTCAACTAAACGGAGTAGGGCTTGTTGAACACCTTCACCTGATACGTCACGTGTGCCGGTTTGTTGTTCTGGACTGCGGGCAATTTTGTCGATTTCATCAATATAGACAATACCCCATTCAGCGTTAGTCATATTCCCTTCTGCAACATCCAGCAGTCTGACCAGAATATTTTCTACGTCATCACCGACATAACCTGCTTGCGTTAACGTAGTTGCATCTGCAATAACAAAGGGAACACCCACAATTTTAGCCAGTGTACTGGCCAATAAAGTTTTACCCGTACCGGAAGGGCCAATCAGTAATATATTGGATTTACCGATCTCGACATCCTTATCATAAACGCCCAACCCTGCATTGCCACTTTCATGCTTGAGGCGTTTGTAATGGTTATAAACTGCCACCGACAGAATTTGTTTAGCCAGATCCTGACCGATAATATATTGATCAAGGTGCTCTTTGATTTTAGCAGGAATAGGCAACGGCCCTTGCATTTCAGAGAGTTCTTTCTTTCGGCTCCAGTTACTGACCACTTGATTAGCCAATATAACGCAATCTCCGCAAATGAATCCCTCGCTACCGGCTATTAAGGGAACCGTGGGTGATTGTGCTATACCACAAAAAGAGCAGTGTTTAATTTCTTTATCACTCATGGATAACTCCTTATACTGTTTGGGTTACTTGGGTAAACTGGCTAACCAGGCTCGTTGACATTTTTGTCGTGAACGGTCACTCATCATTTGACGTATTTTAGGTGTCGCTTTTTGTAAGGATAAGGTTTCAGCTTTTTGTATCTGCTTACAGAGCACCAAATGAAAACCTATTTCAGATTCAACCGGCTGACTGATTTCACCCGCCTTCATGTTGAACAGAACTTCATCCAGTTCTGGATACAGCTTACCTTTGGGCACCACACCCAATACACCACCTTGTAAAGCCGTTGGACATTCTGAATGTTTAAGCGCCAGGTCTGCAAACTTAAAAGGCTTCTTTTGTAACTTGACATACAGTTCCTGAGCGCGAGTTAATGCAGCCTCGCGGGTATTTTCAGGATAATCAGGATTAATACTGATAAATATATGACAGGCTTCCCGCATTTCCGGGCGATTAAATTGCTCAGTATGTAAGTGATAGTAAATACCGATTTCAACTTCATTGATGGTGGGTGATCGAGAAGCAATCAATTCCATCACAACGTTAACCCGGCTTTGACGCAAAAGAGCGGCTTTTAGACTTTCAGTGCTTAGACCGTTTTTATCCAGATCACTCCGGAATGAGTCTTCATCGATATATCGATCACGTACTTCTTGATAAGCAGATTCCAGTTCTTGATCTGAAATAATCACCAAGCCGGCTTCTGGCGAATTGAGAATGCGCTTTTCAATATTAAATTCACTCAGTGCCTGAACTTGGGCTTGAGTTAATTCCTCCGGTTGCAACTCGGCAGGTTTTTTCTTAAAAAGTGTCAGCGCTGTTCTTAACAAGGTATAGGGATCAATAGGGTCCGATTTTTTAGACGGGTTCATATCAAGCCTCTGGCTCATTAAACGTTTCAGGATGTGCGGGTGCTAACGCAGACTCTGGGAGTTGTAAGGTTCTCCCTTCAAATGCCACATGGTATTGAATGAGTTCATCGTCTCTAATCACTTTAAAGACTTCTCCTTCAGTGCCTTTTTTGAATAAGACGTTACCTTGAATACCCAAGTCGATCGTGCATACAACGCGGTCTCTAAATTCGAACCGACTCGGGTTCCAAGGCTCTTCTGCACCAATTAACTCTTCCAGGCGACAGCCGACCATTCTGCCATGATTAAGAAAGTGTACGGTAAAGATCACCTGGTCCTGTAAAAAAGTACCGACTTCAATAACATTTCCTACGCTGCCTCGGCGAATTAATAAGACGCCTACATCTAAACCAGGGTAGGTGCCATCATTACGGACGTTTCGGGTGACTCTTACAGATTCACCGTATTCAAACCGTCCTTCGTCAAAGCGTTCGGGTTTCATACTTTGATATCGCCGAGTGCGACGAATGCCGTTTGAGGTTCAGTCATTGAAAAGACTTTAAAGACTTTTTCTGTTTGGGCATCAGAGACCACAAAGTCTTGATAAGCACGTTCTAAAAGCTTGCTGTAAATGGCACGTTTAGCTTCTTCATGATCTGGCATTTCATCACTGGCTTTTTGCAGATAGTCATGAAAACGTTGCAAAATATGCAAACGGTTAACATGAACCACACTTTGGATATAATCCAATTGAAAGTACTGTAAAAAATCTTCAGCAGATTCTAATTCTTCCATTTCTTCTTCAAAGCTCATGGGGTTTCTCCAGTTTTAGATTAAAGGGGGCCAACTAAAGTGACATCTTGAGTAAGCAGATAAAGTACTAGTGAGAGAAATACCGCTAAACTCACCACGCCTAATACTGATATGTTTTTATCTTTGAACATGTACTTACTCCTAAGTTTTGAAACTACTTTGACGTTGAATGACTAACTCTAATAAACCCTTAGCGCCAATTCTGTCTTTACCATCTAAGTCCACTAGCTTTTCAAAAATACTTTTGCTAACGTCCAGTAACTCCAGGCGCATATTCAAGAAGCCAATGGCTTTTAAGGTAAAGAGGTATAGCCTGACTTGAGTTAATAAATTAGCGGGTGTTTCACTAATATGATGGGGCTTTAACTCACGCCAATCTTCAGGAAAATCAATTAAAGGTCTAATAACTGCCAAGGCTTTAAGGGTTGCTGCCAAAGCATCTTCAAGCCGGTGTTGATAATAGTAAAAGCGATTGAGTGCCACTAATACGTTTAAAGAATGGGGTGCTAAAAAATAAGCTCTTAAGAGCGGTAGCTCAGCTTCACCGCTGGCATAGTTTTCAGCAGCCGTCGCAATCATGTTTTCGACTTCAGGTGTATCTTTATTTTCAAAATACAGGCCTTGTGCTTCAAAATCTAACAAATCCACTTAATACCTCACGGCCAGTTTCACTGGACTTTCTTTTTTTGGTGAACCGCAGATGGTTTCTGCGTCACAGTTATCACAAGACTCTTCATGGACAACGTCAGTTAATTGGGATTGCTTAGCCTCTAGCTCATCAATGCGTTCCATTAGACAGGATATCGCTTTGCCTACCGGATCAGGGATAAGGTGATGATCGAGGTCTATGCCATGTCGATTTTGTATCTTGGTGCCTTTCGTTTGGATAATACGTCCTGGGATACCAACGACCGTGCAGCAAGCCGGGACATCTTTGACCACAACCGAGTTGGCACCGACCCGAACATTATTACCCAAAGTAATGGCTCCCAGAATTTTGGCGCCTGAACCGATCAATACATTATTGCCAATGGTGGGGTGACGTTTTACTTTATGCCAGGTTGTGCCACCTAAAGTCACGCCGTGATATAAAGTGACATCGTTCCCAATTTCAGTGGTCTCTCCGATGACCACGCCGAGTGCATGATCAATAAATAAACGTCGGCCTATAGTTGCGCCGGGATGTATTTCTACATTGGTAACTATTTTGGCGACCGTAGCAAGAATACGTGCTGAAAGTTTCCAGTTAGCTTTCCATAAGCGATGACTAATCCGGTGTATCAGTACGGCATGTACACCGGAATAAGTCAGCAATATTTCCCAGACAGTGTGTGCAGCCGGATCTCTTCCGAAAACACAATGGACATCTTCATGCCATTGTTTAAAAAAGCCCAGTGGCGTGTCTAAAGGATATTTAACAGTATCTGACATGACCATAACCATTTTAGCTGCCGTTAAGTGTGAGGGAATATTGTCGGTTAATTTTGGCTTAATTTAATTGCCAACCCGTATTTTCAAGTGAAGGTCGTCCAGGTATCCTAAAAAACGACCCAGGATAACGATCATCTTGATCAGGTAAATCTGACCTTTCGTTAACTTCTGCTTCACAGGCTTCAAGTTCAGTTTGCTCATTCATGGTGAAATGTCCTCTTACAGGTTTTGATGAAATAAATTAAGTTCTTCAGGATGAGGCGTTCTTTTAGTCAAAGTGACAAACTGTCTGACTTGAGTCAGTAGTTTTTGAGCTTGTAAACGATTAACCACAATGCCCAATTGCTGATAGGCATGAATAACGCCTTGAGTACCCGAATGCTTACCGAGGATTAATTGATGACTGCGTCCAACAATAGCAGGATCAACACCTTGATAATTAATGGGATCTTTTAACAATCCATCGACATGAATACCCGCTTCATGACTGAATACGTTTTTTCCAATTAAGCTTTTCCGACTGCCGATGGCATCCCCAGATGCGGTAGCAACCTGTTCAGAAAGTAGAGGAAAGTTATGTAAGGAGACGCCTGTTTCAAAGCCATAGAGTTGCTTTAAGCCGACGACCACTTCTTCTAAAGCGGCATTACCCGCGCGTTCGCCTAAGCCATTGACTGTGGTGTTAACATGCGTTGCACCAGCGAGTGCAGCGGCCATTGTATTAGCGGTTGCTAACCCTAAATCATCATGGGCGTGCATTTCAATTTCCAAATCGGTAGCCGCTCTCAACCGTTTAATAGTCTCAAAGACACCAAAGGGTTCCATAATACCGACGGTATCCGCAAAGCGAATACGGGTTGCGCCTGCTTGTTGAGCCGCCTCAGCCATCTGGATTAAAAAGTCTACATCGGCACGTGAAGCATCTTCCATACCCATACAAACATCTAAGCCGAGATCTCTCGCTTCACTAATGCAGTTGTTAATGGTATTAAGGACCCATTGACGACTTTGTTTTAACTTATGTTGAATATGTTGATCTGAAGCAGAAATGGATAAATCTACTTTATGCACATTCAAACCCAAACAACCTTGTAAGTCCTCGTGACGCATTCTTGACCAAACCAGCAGCTTGGAACTCAGCTTAAGTGCGGCAATGGCTTTTATTTCTTCACGTTCAATGGCACCCATCGCTGGGATACCAATTTCTAATTCAGGAACACCCAAGTCTGCTAATTGAGTAGCAATTGACAGTTTTTCTTGCAGCGAGAAGGCAACACCAGCGGATTGCTCACCATCTCGAAGTGTTGTATCGTCAATAATAATTTGGCGGACTTGAGCTTTCATGACGTTCTGCTGTTATGCGTATGTAGGAGCAAACGCTTGTTCAGGGTTAGCCACTGGGCCGTCACCCTCCCAATACGGCGATAATTTCCGTAAAGTTTTTACAATACCAGGCATTACTTTTAACACTTCTTCGACTTCATACATCGTGTTATAACGTGAGAAAGAAAATCGAATCGTGCCATGTGCTGCGGTGTAGGGAATATCCATCGCTCTCATCACATGCGAAGGTTCCAAGGAGCCTGAGGTACAGGCTGAACCACTGGAAGCTGCAATACCGGCTTTATTTAAGAGCATTAAAATGGATTCACCTTCAATATATTCAAAAGCGATATCCGTCGTATTGGGTAAACGGTTGTAAAGATCACCCGTCACAAAGCAATGGGGAATACTTTCAGTGATGCCTTTTTCTAAGCGGTCACGCAGTTCTTTAACGGTAGTGTTTTCATACTCGATGTATCTAAGTGCCAGTTCACAGGCTTTTCCCAAGCCAACGATAGATGCCGTGTTTTCTGTACCCGCTCTTCTACCACGCTCTTGATGTCCACCCCGCAATAATGGACGATAGCGAGTGCCTCTACGCAGATATAAAACGCCGATTCCTTTAGGCGCATGTAATTTATGACCCGACAACGATAACATGTCGATTTTGGTGTCTTGCAACATCATCGGAATCTTGCCAACGGCTTGAACTGCATCCGTATGAAACATAACCCCAGCCGCGTTTGCCAGTTCAGCCATTTCTGCTACTGGAAAGATAGTGCCGGTTTCATTGTTGGCCCACATAACTGAAACGATGGCAACCTGGTCAGATAATAATTTCTTGTAAGATTCGAGATTTAAACGGCCCGCTTTATCCACAGGCAATCTATGAATGGTGTAACCTTCTTTTTCAAGATAATCACATAAGTTCAGAATCGCGGCATGCTCTACTGTCGTAGTGATAATTTCTTTCTTGTTGGGTTGAGCTTTAATAGCCGACAGCAAGGCCGTTGAATTAGACTCTGTACCACAGGATGTAAAAATGATTTCAGAATCATGTTCACAACCAATAAGCGACTGCACTTGTTGACGAGCTTGTTTAAGACCACGAGCTACCCCATCAGCAAACTTATGGATAGAGGAGGGATTACCGTATTGCTCTAAAAAATAAGGTATCATGGCATCAACAACTTCATGATCAACCTTAGTTGTTGCGTTGTTGTCTAGATAGATATCGACCATTATGCCACCTCAATATTCGTTAGTTTGGCCATTTCAGTCGCAGGAACCACTTTAATAAATTCGCCCATGACTTCCATTAAGCGTTGTTGAATGCCTGCGATAGTCATGGCGGCCATTTGGCAACCATTACAGGCACCGGTCATTTTTACATAAGCCGTGTTACCGATCACTTCGACCAGTTCAACGTCACCGCCGTCAGCCATTAAGGCAGGTCTGAGCGATTCAAGTACTTCCTCAATCTTTTTAATCCGTTGTAGATTAGTTAATGGTGTTTTTACTGCTGCGATTTTTTCTGGTTGAGCTGCAGGAGCAGCATCTGGATCAAACTTCTCACCTTTTTCAGCTAAGACTTTTTCCAGAATGGCTTCAATGTCTTCATGACATGACGCACAACCACCACCCGCTTTGGTAAAGTTGGTCACATCTTCTACGGTACGTAATTTATTTGCCCAGACCATTTCTTCAATCATGACGGCATCAATTGCAAAACATTTACAGATTAATGCGCCTTCTTCGTGATCATCTTTCCAGACTTCGCCTCGGTAGTTTGCGATTGCTGCTTGTAAGGCTTCACGTCCCATCACAGAGCAGTGCATTTTTTCTGGTGGTAAGCCTTCTAACTGAGCAGCAATATCCTGGTTAGTGACTTGTAAGGCTTCATCTATAGTCTTGCCGATAATCATTTCTGTTAATACAGAAGAAGAGGCAATTGCAGAACCACAGCCAAAAGTCTGGAAGCCTGCTTCCAGGATAACTTCAGTATCATCATCCACTTTAAGGGTGAGTCTTAAGGCATCACCACAGCTAATGGAACCCACTTCTCCAGTGGCATTGGCATCAGCTACCGCGCCCGCATTTTTAGGGTTAAAAAAATGCTCTTTTACTTTATCTGAATAGTCCCACATGATTTTATCCTCGGGTTTGGGTATAAGTTGGTTTGATTGAATCGGGTTGGGTATACATTAACCAACGTTTTTAAGAACAGGTTTTTGTCCCGGTTCCTTCGGAATTGGTATTAAAAGAGGTGCCACAGGCGCAGCTTTTAACCGCATTGGGATTAGTAAACTTGAAGCCAGAACCTTCTATGCTGTCAAGAAAGTCAATTGACATGCCATCAAGCATTGGTAAACTGACAGGATCAATAAATACTTTGACCTGACCGCAATCGATGACTGTATCTTCTTCAGTTTGACTGCCTTCAAGCTTCAAACCGTATTGGTAGCCAGAACATCCACCATCGGTGACTTCGATTCGTAAACCCGCTGTTGGTGTTTCAGAACCGGCAATAAAGCGGCCAACTGCGTTAACCGCTTTCTCTGTTAATGTAATCATTTTGTATTCTCCTGACTGAGTGGCATCGTTCTTGTTATTGTTAATAGCAACCTGTATGCCATTTTATTTTATTTTTCTAATTGCCTGTTTTTTCGGTGTTTACTTTAGAAAAGTGACAAAATGATGGATACTTCAGGTAGGTTTAAATCACACAATTGACTGACAATGTAAGCTTTACTACAAAATAACGAGGACTTGAAATGAACGTAGAAGATTTAGATATAGGTGATGTTGTTTATGCTGCCCGTTTGATTGCTGATGACGGCTCGATTCCCGACGGAAATGAAGGGGAGGTCTTAGCTGAGGCTGGTACACGCGGGGTGATTACGTTAATAGGTCATGTAGAAGAAGAGCCCAATCGAACTGTCTTTTTGGTACGGTTCGAAGATAAAGAGATGAATTTAGGGAACCCTGTGGGCTGTTGGGTTGAAGATTTAATGGTTGAGCCTAAATTGGTAACACCGACTACATTGCAATAGATGGTAAAGTATTAGCGGCCAGCTCACTCTATTGAATGTGTATACTTTGTTGGATTAAAGGGTTATGAACAAACAAATTGAAACGGTTTTAAATTATCATAATCGAACCAAGCATCGCTTAGAGCGTTATGCAAAAGGCCCTGAATCCATCGATTGGGAAGATCAACCGGATCAATTCCGACATTTTTCAGGTTGTGAGATTGTTACTTTACCAAAGCCTGGCGGTGAGCTTGATGTTTTATTTTCAGCTTTAGATTCCCCAGAAACCATAACTGCCCAACCATTAACGTTAGTTAATGTTAGTTTATTACTTGAGCTTGCTTTTGGTTTGTCGGCATGGAAACAGTTTGGTCCCAGTCGTTGGGCATTGCGCTGTAACCCCTCCAGCGGTAACTTGCATCCGACAGAAGCGTATGTCATCAGTACGGGGCAAAACGATCTTAAAAACGGTGTTTACCATTATGTGAGTCACGATCACACCCTTGAACAACGTTGTCGGTTTTCTGACAATATGACCGAAAGTAGTCTGGCAATAGGCTTATCTTCAGTACATTGGCGAGAAGCCTGGAAGTATGGTGAACGAGCCTTTCGGTATTGTCAGCATGATTTAGGACATGCTATCGGTGCTTTACGTTATGCCGCTGCAACTTTGGGCTGGTCAATTGAGTTGATAGCTGAAATGTCGGATGATGATATTGCTCAGTTGTTAGGCTTAAATCGTCATGAAGATTTTAAGGCATTAGAACACGAGTCTCCCGACCTTATTTGTCGAATTAACATTGGGATCGATAGCAAGCCCTTTGATGTTGATGCACTAATAGCCGATACGAAAGTGGGTCTTTGGTCTGGCAAAGCTGATAGTTTACGGGCTTATCATTTATATAAATGGCCGCTTATTGATGAGGTAGCTATAGCCGCAAGCAAACCGAGTACAAAAGAACCGAAATGGCAGGCTGTTCAATCGTTGCCTTTGCCAACCGATTGTAAACAAACAGCTACGTCTTTGATTCGCCAACGTCGAAGTGCCCAGCAGTTTGATGGCAAAATGTCTCCCATGTCTCAGGCGGATTTTTATCGGATACTTTCGGCAGTATTACCGACTTCTCCCGCTTTTCAGGCTTGGCGATGGTCAGCTAAAATTCATTTGTTTATTTTTGTTCATCGCGTTGAAGGTTTGGCTCCGGGTGTTTATGCGCTCCCCAGAAATCATGAAGCCTTGGAAAAACTTAAAGCAGGTACTTTAGAGACTTTTATGTGGCAATCTGTCGCTAAAGAGATTCCCTTATATCATTTATACTCAGGTGATTGCCGTCAGTTTGCTAAAACCTTGTCATGCCATCAACCGATTGCGAGCGATAGTGCCTTCAGTTTGGGCATGGTAGCAGAGTTCAGTGACACAATGAATGATGCGGCCTGGTTGTATCGGCGATTATTTTGGGAAACTGGATTGATAGGGCAGGTACTTTATTTAGAAGCCGAAGCAGCGGGTTACCGTGGCACGGGTATAGGTTGCTACTTTGATGATAGCGTCCATGAACTATTAGGATTTAAAGATGAACAGTTTCAAAGTTTATATCATTTTACGATTGGGAAGCCACTGGAAGATAAGCGGATTGAGACGCTACCCGCTTATGAGCATTTAGCACGACAGTTGTAAAGTTTTAAAGGTACATCAATAGTTACAATGATGTACCCTAAAACTCAAATAACGATTGAAAACTTATAATCTGGAAAGAAGCTCTGCTTTCTTTGATGAAAATTCAATATCAGTTAAGATGCCTTTTTCTTTAAGCGTCGCCAATTTCTCAATGGCTTCGAAAATATCGGCTGCTTGACTCGCATCTTGAATATAAGCAGGTGTTTCTGGAATATAAGGCGCAGCGGGTTGGGATTGAATCGTGGGTTGCACTGGCACGTTATCAACAGAAATAAGCGGTAAAGTGTTAATGTCTATCAGACCATATTGGCTCGTAAAGGTTACTGAGCTTCCGCCGGATTGTTGTTGTGAAAAGCCACTAATCTGATGATCTAAAGTGTCATAAAGTGATACATGTCCATTGACATCAATAGCGAGTCTTTTGATGCTCGCAAAATAGGCATAGCGCATATTATTTTGTGCGCCAGTGCTCGTTGGAAATTGCAGACCTGCTGGCCACCAGTTTCCAGAACCACCTGCTGGTGGAGGTACAAATAAACTCACTGGGCTAGTGGGTCCAAAGCCATTTTGTTGTTGATTATTAACTGTAAAGTTGTCGTTGAAATGGCTTTGTTGTTGAGTTCCTTGATTTTGGGATTGAAAGCTACCTGTTTGAATTAAACCCGGTTGATTGGCAATTAAGTTGGCAAGCTCTTGGCACAAATTTCCTACGGTATTTTTTAAGCCATTATTGAACATATCACCCAACATGATCATGCCGCCGCGCATCCATTGGCCAGAGCCACCAAATTCAGGGTGACTGAACTGTGCCATTGAGCCATTGCCATTAATGACAGATTGCAACATGCTGAATACAGCATCTGAACTAAAATTATATCGTTGAGCAATAGTGTTGATTATTTGCTGGCCTTCCGGCGTAAGTTGTTTCATTAGATAAAGTCTGCTTGATGGGATTGGAATAACTAAGGACAAATCAGTCGTAATATTGAAGTTATGTCTTAATACTTGATTTATATGGTATCAGTGTAAATGAATGGTGAATTAAAAGCACTCTTTTAATTAATTAAAGACGAGAAAAAAGGCTACTTAACTTTTCTCCATTGAGCGAAGTGTATCCTTTATATATGACATTAATGTAAATCGGTCATCTTTACCTTAATCAGCACTTTTTAAGTGCGATTAGATTGTTAATGACCAATTTGGTGCACTTACAGTTAAACTGTGCTTTATTTAACAGGCTAAACATTTTCTTGGCTAATTTATTGTAAATTACATTATCTTGATTAATTAAAAGAAATGGCTAATTAAGCCTAAGGTTAACGCAAATACGATGTCATTACCTGATTAAAATCAGCCTTGGCTATCACTGCTATTGATGGCATATATTGTGCATAGTATTATTACCAATATAACGTTTTTCACCTGAAATCGGCATCTTATAAACCATGAAATTGAATGATTCCAGAGACAAACTTGACACTTACTATCAACAAGTTCAAGACATCATACTTAAGAGGCAAGACTGGGTCACTGGCTTACTACCTGCAAGTACTGCCGTTAATGTTCATGGTAATTATACCGATGCCTGGGTTCGCGATAATGTCTATAGTATTCTTGCCGCTTGGGGATTGGCTCTAGCCTATCGTCGTGTGGAGGATAAGCAGGGGCGGACTTACGTCCTTGAGCAAAGCGTGGTTAAATTAATGCGTGGTCTTTTAACAGCCATGATGCGGCAAGCACCGAAGGTTGAAAAGTTTAAGCAATCCCAGAATCCAATGGATGCCTTACACGCTAAATATGACACTAAATCAGGTGGTGTAGTTGTAGGTGACAGCGAATGGGGGCATTTGCAACTGGATGCCACCTCCTTGTTTTTATTAATGCTGGCTCAAATGACCGCTTCAGGTTTACGCATCGTTTTTACTATAGACGAAGTTAATTTTGTACAAAATCTGGTGCATTATATTAGCCGCACTTACCGTACACCAGATTATGGTATTTGGGAGCGGGGCAATAAAATTAATCATGGGATTGCCGAACTTAATGCCAGTTCAATTGGCATGGCTAAAGCAGCACTGGAAGCCCTTTCCGGGTTTAATTTATTTGGCAAAGAGGGAGGCCAAGCCTCTGTTGTGCATGTTATCAGTGATGACATTGCACGCACTCGTATTACTCTGGAATCTCTGTTGCCCCGAGAATCAATTTCTAAAGAAGTGGACTCTGCCGTTTTGAGTATTACTGGATTTCCTGCTTTTTCAATTGATAATCAAGCCATAAGAGCTAAAACTGAAGCACTTATTTGTGAAAAGTTAGAGGGTCGCTACGGGTGTAAACGGTTTTTGTTAGATGGTCATCAAACCGTCATCGAAGACAGTAAACGGCTGCACTATGATCCACATGAGCTTAAACAGTTTATGCATATTGAATGTGAATGGCCGTTGTTTTTTACTTATTTGCTACTTAATAATTTATGTGCAGGCAATACTGAAGCGGCTTTGGATTATCGCAAAAAGCTAGAAGGCTTGTTAGTTGAACAAAATGGACAACTCTTGTTGCCTGAACTTTATATTGTCCCAAAAGAATTGATAGCTGCCGAAAAAGCCAATCCGCATAGTCAAGATCGGATACCCAATGAAAACGTGCCTTTAGTATGGGCTCAAAGTTTGTTTATGTTGGGTTGTCTCATTCAGGATGGTCTTTTAAGTTGTGATGATATTGATCCGTTGGGTCGGTATAAAGTGGCTAAAAAAAGACAGGACTATCATTTACAAATTCAGATATTGGCTCAGGATGAAGCAGTTCAAACTCGATTGCTTGAGCATGGAATCTCAGCGCAAACCTTAGCAGAGATTGCGCCAATTCAAATTAGAGAAGCTACTGAATTAGCACAAGCTTATACGCATGTCGGTAGAAATGACCGGATTGGGTTAACCGGCAGGCCTTTAAGACAATTACGCACCTTAGCAACCTCAAAGCTCTATACGTTGGCAGGTGAGCCCTTATTATTCTTACCGCAATGCCTTAACCAAAAAGGATTCTATCTGGCATTGGATAACCGTTTACTCATTAAAAGACTCCGGGTTGAGTTATCTTATATCTATAAGCATTGGGATAGGGAAGGCAATCCGCTGGTGGCTATGACGATTAAACATAATATGCTTGATACTCGTCACAGCGATAATTTGATTGATTTTATCAATGAATTAAAACAGGGTGAAACGAAAGGGATTCCTGTTCAACTTGGAACCTTGTTAGAGTTTGCTGAAACATCCAGCTATGAAAAGATCAATTATTTACATGACTTTCAGTTCTCACAAGCCTCATGGGAAGATGTTGAGCGTCCTTTTTCTCAGGTACTTCCCTTTAGTGCAGAAGTTTCATTGCCATTAGAGACTACTTTGCTGAATGAGTGGGAGGTTGCAACAGATCATGTTTTACTTGAACAATTAAAATCAAATGTAAATTTGTATGCTCAATTAGAAGTATTAACTCTGCTGAGTGGGCGTCATGGTTTAGCTTTTTCAACAGGTTTAGTTAATGCTGAAGGTTTAGTTGCTAGTGTTGGGGAATTGCTTGATGAATTGTACGAGCGTGCGGGTGACCAACATGTCTGGGCGATTGTTAGGCGCTGTGCGGGGTTATTAGGTAAATATGATATCAACCTTGAACAAGCTGCTACTGAAATATTAGTCAGACAGCATGCCTTGACGTTAGGCAGGGCTTATAGTGGCAAAGCTACTTTATTACGACCTGCAGACTCTTCAGAGATTTTACAAATTATTCGTAGCTATAATAATACAGATACCAGTGAACATATTATTATTCAAGAATTGATTCTTTATTTGGGAATGCTCATTAAATCTAATCCTGAATTGTTCACTGATATGCATACGATTCGTGTGGGTCATATTCTGCAATTAATTATAGTCAGGCAAAAACGTGAATCTGGCAACGACTCATTAGATCAGGCTTTTAATAGGGTATTTTCTTTATCACCTTCTCTCCTGTCGAGAAGGTTAAAGGAAACACTTGAAGACTATAGTAATACAGAGGAACAATTAGATCGGGTCGAAACGCTCCATTATGAGGGTGAGTGCCGTAAATTAGGTAGCGCTCGCTTCTCTAAAACAATTGATCCTAAAGATCGAGAAGGCAGTATTGACTGGTATGATTGGCGCGAACAACAAGGCAGTGTAGGCAGAGAGAATAATGCATTTTATGGTTCTGTGTGGGATATCTTACATCATTGCAAAGGCTTAATGATGGGCGGTAAACTAAGCAGTAAGAATCGCCTTGATAGTGAGAATACGTTATCACAAATGACAAAGGGTGAGCAGAGCTTTAAGCTGCAGGTGAGTCATTTATTAAACAAGATTCAATCTCCAGTCTATAGACAACTGACTGTTGAAGCTTTAAAAGCTTTAGCCTCTATTTTTAGAGATAATCCGCTGTTACAGATTGATGATATTCTATTAACCGATATTATTATTGGTCATGCTGTTAGGATTAGTTGGTTGCAAGCCCATCCTGAAAATGCAGAAAACTATGAAGCTTATACATCATTAGCCTGGCAAGAATTTTACAGGTTACCTCCCCACTGTGTGGCTAATGGAATCCTGGATGCATTAATACATCTACTCGACAATAATTAAAGGAGATTACAGTGATTTTAGCGGGCGACATTGGTGGTACAAAAACCGTTTTATCGCTTTTGACACAAGATTCAGATGGGCTTTTGAGCTGTTTGAAGGAACAATCATACCCGAGCCAACAATTTTCTAAGTTTGATGAAATTTTGAATGATTTCTTGTCTGAAGGCCAAGAGATTGCTTCTGCCTGTTTTGGAATTGCCGGTCCCGTTGTGAACCAACGTTGCCAGACAACTAACTTACCCTGGTTATTAGATGGAAATGAGCTAAAAGCAAGGTTGAATACTAGCAAAGTAAAGTTACTGAATGATTTAGAGGCTATGGCATTGGGTATGAAATACTTACCTGATGATGACCTTGTGGAGTTGAATCCAAATGCAATACCACAAACCGGAAATGTTGCAGTAATTGCGGCGGGTACCGGATTAGGAGAAGCTATTTTATTCTGGGATGGTATTACTTATCATCCCTTGGCTACTGAGGGTGGACATACTGATTTTGCTGCTCAAAATGAATTACAGGATCAGTTATTGAAGTATCTTAGAAAAAAAAACCCCGAACATGTTAGTTATGAGCGTATTTTAGCGGGTGTTGGATTTAGCAATTTATATGATTTTTTGTGTGAAGAGGGTCTTGGTGATCCTTGCACAGAAGTGAGCGAATTAACAATCGATCAAGATAGAAATGCTGTGATATCCCGGTTAGGTGTAACAGGGGAAGACCCTTGTTGTGTTCAGGTCGTAAGACTTTTTGTGGAAATATACGGTGCAGAAACAGGTAATTTAGCTTTAAAGTCTTTATCTATGGGGGGGGTTTATATCGGAGGCGGTATCGGACCTAAAATCTTAATAGCACTACAAGAAGGAAGTTTCATCGCCGCTTTTAAAGCAAAAGGGCGATTTTTACCTTTGTTGGACACCTTGTCAGTCAAATTATCATTAAATCCCCGTACACCTCTAATTGGAGCTATTCATTTCTATTTATAACCGCTTATCTTAAAATTGTAAAATTTCAGTTATCTAGCATTTTCAGAATGTCATTGCGGATTTCGTTTTGTTTTTTCTTATCATTAATCGGTTCTAATGCTTGGTTAGTTACGTAAAACATATCTTCTGCTCGACTGCCTATGGTGGTTATTTTTGCGCTCAGCAGGTTGACATCCTGATTAACAAATGCCCTTCCTATTTTTGACAAAAGCCCAGCATGGTCTGTAGTAATAATTTCTATAATCGTGTATCTCTTCAAAGAGTCTGATATAAATTTAATGCTAGTTGGAATAGGGAAGTGAAAAGCTTGTCTTGATTTTGATTGTCGATAGATATTGATTTGATCTTTTATTTCACCGTTTAGCAAATTACTGCGCAATGCTGAACAGATATGGGCTTCTCGACAAAATTCGTTAATAGGTTTACCTGTTTGTTCAAGCACCTGAAAACTGTTAAGGACATAGTTATCTTGAGTGGTTATGATCCTGGCATCAAGAATAGTTAGTCCTAATTGATCAAGTGTGGCTGTACTAATTGAAAAAATAGGACCCTTGTCTTTGGTATAAACAAAAACTTCTGCACTACCTCTTTGGTTTTTTGTGCGCAGTAGAACCAAAGGCAGATCCATTTCTTTTGATGAGGCAATCGCAAGAGTATGCCAAGCAATTTCATCCGCTGAATAACGTAAAAAATAATCGTCATTAGTATGTTGCCAAGCTTTATCGATAATTTCATTAGCAATTCCCAGTTTAATTAGCTCATTTTTGGCTTCTAGTTTGTTTTCACGGATTCGATCAGTTAATGCGACAGGATTCTGCAGGCCTTGTTTTAAAGCCTTGTGCGTTACTGAATACAATTCATTAAGCAAGGAATTTTTCCAGGCATTCCAGAGTTCTGGGTTAGTGGCTCTAATATCAGCGACTGTGAGTAAGTACAAATGATTTAGGTATTCAATACTACCCACTTTTTGAGCAAATTCATGAATGACATCGGGGTCACTAATGTCTTTTCGTTGAGCTGTCATAGACATAATCAAGTGGCTTTTAACTAACCAACTCACTAACTCAGTATCGTGAGTAGAAAAATCATGTTGAATACAAAACGTGCGGGCGATATTTTCTCCAATTATAGAGTGATCACCGTTTAAGCCTTTAGCAATATCGTGAAAAAGAGCAGCAATATAAAGTACTTCTGGCTTTTCAATTTGTTTAAAAATAGTATTGCACAAAGGAAACTCATTTTTATGTACTTCTAATGCGAAACGACGTAAATTGCGAATAACAAATAAAGTGTGTTCATCGACCGTATAAATATGAAATAGGTCATATTGCATGCGCGCAACGATGTTAGTAAAGCTAGGAAGATAAGCTGCTAGAATGCCATAACGATTCATCCGTCTTAATTCATGAGTTAAGCCACGAGGTCGACGAAATATTTCTATAAATAATTGATTGGCTTTTTTGTTATTTCTAAAGTCAGA
>SESB01000668.1_pt1 | contig 24374 bp, 20 predicted proteins | sample 3171441 | NCBI WGS metagenome assembly SESB01 (sample SAMN06051867, study PRJNA518727) | freshwater metagenome | biome: subpolar coniferous forest; feature: holomictic lake; material: water; isolation source: holomictic Lake 227, 6 m depth | place: Canada: near Kenora, Ontario | collected... | reverse complement strand
GTTGATCGCCGCCTGGGCCTTCTGGCTGTCGACCGCCGCCACCTTGACGGTGCCGTCGTCTTCCAGGTCGATCTTGGCGCCGGTGACTTCGCAGATCTCGCGGATCACCTTGCCGCCGGAGCCGATCACGTCCCGGATCTTTTCCTTGGGGATGGTGATGACGGTGATGCGCGGGGCGTTGGAGTTGACCTCCTCGCGGGCACCGCCGATGGCCTGGGCCATCTCACCCAGGATGTGCATCCGGCCTTCCTGGGCCTGAGCCAGGGCGATCTTCATGATCTCCTCGGTGATCGAGGTGATCTTGATGTCCATCTGCAGCGCGGTGACGCCGGCCGAGGTGCCCGCCACCTTGAAGTCCATGTCGCCGAGATGGTCCTCGTCGCCGAGGATGTCGGTCAACACCGCGAAGCCGTGATCTTCCTTGATCAGGCCCATAGCGATGCCGGCCACCGGACGCGGTAGCGGCACGCCGGCATCCATCAGCGCCAGCGAGGTGCCGCACACCGTCGCCATCGACGACGAGCCGTTGGACTCGGTGATCTCGGAGACGATGCGGATAGTGTAGGGGAAGTTTTCCTTCAGCGGCAGCATCGGACGCAGCGCCCGCCACGCCAGCTTGCCGTGGCCGATCTCGCGACGGCCGGGAGAGCCCATGCGCCCGACTTCACCCACCGAGTAGGGAGGGAAGTTGTAGTGCAGCATGAAGTGCTCGCGGTACTCGCCTTCCAGCGCGTCGATGATCTGCTCGTCCTGGCTGGTGCCGAGGGTGGCAACCACCAGCGCCTGGGTCTCGCCGCGGGTGAAAAGGGCCGAACCGTGGGCGCGCGGCAACACGCCGACTTCGCCGAGGATCGGACGCACGGTCTTGGTGTCGCGGCCGTCGATGCGCCGGCCGGTGGCCAGCACCGCCCCGCGCAGGATGTCGCTCTCGAGATCGTGATAGACGCTGGCGATCGCCTCGGCGGTGAACTCCTCGGCCAGGGCCTCCTTGGCCTTGGTCTTGGCGGCGCCGATCTTCTCGTAGCGGACCTGCTTGACGGTCTCGGTGTAGGCGGCGGCGACGTCGGCGCCGACCACCTCTTTAAGCCGTGCCATCACCGCCTTGCGGTCGTAGGCCGGCTCGGGCAGGGTCCAGGGCTCCTTGGCGCACTGCTCGGCCAACTCGATGATCGCCTGGATGACCGGCTGGAACGAGCGATGACCAAACATCACCGCGCCCAGCATGGTCTCTTCCGAGAGCTCCTTGGCCTGGGACTCGACCATCAGCACGCCTTCGACGGTGCCGGCGACGACGAGATCGAGCTCGGACTCTTCGACCTGATCGGCGGTCGGGTTGAGAATGTATTCGCCGTTCTTGAAACCGACGCGGGCGGCGCCCACCGGGCCCATGAAGGGAATGCCGGAAATGGTCAGAGCGGCGGAGGTGCCGACCATGGCGACGACGTCGGGGTCGTTCTCCAGGTCATGGCTGAGGGTGGTGCAGACGATCTGGGTCTCGTTGCGGAAGCCGTCGGCGAACAGCGGACGAATCGGACGGTCGATCAGACGGCTGACCAGGGTTTCCTTCTCGGTCGGCCGGCCTTCGCGCTTGAAAAAGCCGCCCGGAATCTTGCCGGCGGCAAAAGTCTTTTCCTGATAATTGACAGTGAGCGGGAAAAAATCGATCCCCTGGCGCGCCGTCTTCGCGGCGGTGGCGGTGCAGAGCACCACGGTTTCGCCATAGGTGACCAGCACGGCGCCGTCGGCCTGACGGGCGATCCGGCCCGTCTCCAGGGTCAGCTTCCGGCCGCCCCACATGATTTCCTTACGATAAACCTTGAACATCTTTCATCTTCCTTCCAACCGACACCCGGTCACCCCGGATTGGGTGCCCACGGGCCGAGGTTCTGTCGGCATCGTCAACCTCGAAAGAAACGGCAAAAACCGGCGCGGGACATCCCGGCCGGTCGAAACTCGCGGACCTCGCCCCGGCCCGGCAAGCTGTTCAGTTCGGCGACTCCCTCCCCGCTCCCGGGCGGGCGGGCCCGGGGCGCGTCCAGTACGGACAAGGAGGAGAGAGCCGTTATCTTCAATGAACTCAGCGCCGCAGCCCGAGTCGCTGGATCAGCGTGTCGTAGCGGCCGTTGTCCTTGCGCTTGAGATAGTCGAGCAGGCTGCGGCGCTGACCGACCATGACCAGAAGACCCCGGCGGGAATGGAAATCCTTGGAGTGGGTCTTGAGGTGCTCGGTCAGGTTGCTAATCCGCTCGGAGAGGATCGCGACCTGGACTTCGGGCGAACCGGTATCGCCGGCCTTGACGGCATATTCGCTGATGAGCGCGGTCTTGCGCTCTGCGGTAATCGACATCGGGGACTCCTATACTTAGATGTTGATAACGCGCACCGGGCGGATTTCCGCGCCTTCGAGACGGCACAGCGCCACCGGCCTTCCGGCACTGGTGGCCAGCAGCACGACGTCGCGCTCGGCGGACTCGTCCATCAGCGTTTCCAGCCTGACGAAATCCTGCCGGCGCAACAGCGCCACCGCCTGTCCCTGTCTCAACCGATGCGCCTCTTCCGCCGTCAGGGCCAGCGCCGGGATGTCGTCCAGCGCGGTCTCGATCGGCAGCAGATGGCTGTCGAGGTCGGCACCTTGCCCCAGCGCCGCCAATTCGTCCAGAGAAATCGCCTTGTCCAAAGTAAAGCGGCCCACCGACAGCCGGCGCAATTCTGCGACGTGGCCGAGGCAGCCCAGTGCCCGGCCGATGTCGCGGGCCAAGGAGCGCATGTAGGTGCCCTTGCCGCACACCACCTCGAAATCGGCGTGATCGCCATCGGGCTGGCCGACCAGCCTCAGGCGGTTGACCCGGACCAGACGGGAGGCGAGATCAAGGGTTTCGCCGGCCCGCGCCAGATCGTAGGCGCGCTCGCCGTCGAGCTTGATCGCCGAATACTGGGGGGGAATCTGCTCGATCTCGCCGGTGAAGGCCGGCAGCACCGCCTCGATCGCCGCCGCCGAGGGCCGGGCCTCGCAGCGGTCGATGACTTCGCCGGCGCGGTCGTCGGTGGTGCGTTCCTCGCCCCAACGGGCGCGAAAGCGATAGCATTTGGTGCCGTCCATGGCGTAGGAAACGGTCTTGGTCGCCTCGCCCAGCGCGATCGGCAGAATTCCGGTGGCGATGGGGTCGAGGGTGCCGCCGTGCCCGGCCTTTTCGGCCTGGAACAGCCAACGCACCTTGCCCACCACCTGGGTCGAGGTCATGCCTTCGGGCTTGTCCACCACCAGCCAGCCGCTGACCGGCCGGCCCTTTTTCCTACGCGCCATCGCCGGGTTCCTCCTCGGCTTCCGGCTCCTCGGGGGCAGAGAGGTCGCGCGCCACCTCGGGCTGATGCAGCAGAGTGGCGATGCGGGCGGCGTGCTCGAAGGAGGTATCGGCCTCGAAAGCGAGGTTGGGCGCAAAGCGCAGGTTCATCTCGTGGGCGACCTGACCGCGGAGAAAACCGGCGGCATGGCGCAGCGCCTTGATGGCGCCGCCGAGGTCGCCGCCGCCCAGCGGAGTGACGAAGACGGTGGCGTTGCGCAGGTCCGGGCTCACCCGCACTTCGGTGACGGTGAGATTGAGGGACTGGAGAACGGGGTCGCGGAAATCCCCGCGCTGGAACAGCCCCGACAAAACGTGGCGCACTTCCTCGCCGACCCGCAACTGCCGCTGCGACGCCGGCCGCGCCGAATGCTTATGTGTCATAGCCTTGCCCACTAAAGGGGTCTGGGGCCCCAAGGCCCCAGTGGGGGTCCAAGGGGCACAGCCCCTTGGAGTCGTTTACAGAACCCGCGCGACCTCTTCCATCTCGAAGGCTTCGATGACGTCGCCGGCCAGGATGTTGTCGTAGTTCTCGAAGGCCATGCCGCACTCGTAGCCCTCGCGCACCTCTTTGACTTCGTCCTTGAAGCGCTTGAGGGTCTTGAGCGAACCGGTGTGGATGACGACGTTGTCGCGCAGCAGGCGGACGCCGGCTCCGCGCTTGACGATGCCTTCGGTGACGCGGCAGCCGGCGACCTTGCCGACCTTGGTGATGTTGAACACTTCGAGGATCGCGGCGTTGCCGAGGAAGCGCTCGCGCAGGGTGGGCGAGAGCATGCCGACCAGCGCCGCCTTGACGTCGTCGATGACGTTGTAGATCACCGAGTAGTAGCGGACTTCGACGGTATCGCGCCGGGCCATCTCGCGGGCCTGGGGATTGGCGCGGACGTTGAAGCCGATGATCAGCGCCTTGGAGGCATTGGCCAGGGTGACGTCGGACTCGTTGATGGCGCCCACACCCGAGGACAGCACCTTGACCTTGACCTCGGTGTTGGTCCCCGCCAGCTTCTCCAGCGCGCCGACGATGGCTTCGATCGAGCCCTGGACGTCGCCCTTGAGGACGATCGGCAGTTCCTTGGCCTCGCCTTCCTGAATGCGGGTGAACATCTGCTCCAGCGTGCCGCGGGCCGTGGCTTTGACCTGGGCCTCGCGCTTCTTGCGCTGGCGGAACTCGATGATCTCGCGGGCCCGGGCTTCGCTTTCCAGCACCGCGAACTCGTCGCCGGCCATCGGCGTGCCGTTGGCGCCGAGGACCTCGACCGGCACCGCCGGCCCCGCCTCGTCCACCAGCTGGCCGCGATCGTTGATCAGCGCCCGCACCCGGCCCCACTCGCTGCCGGCTACGAAGATGTCGCCGACCCGCAGCGTGCCGCGCTGAACCAGCACGGTGGCCACCGAACCGCGGCCGCGCTCGAGCTTGGCTTCGACCACCGCACCCACCGCCGGGCGGTTGGGGTTGGCGCGCAGCTCGAGGATTTCCGCCTGCAGCAGGATCGCTTCTTCGAGTCGCTCCAGACCGCGCCGGGCCTTGGCCGAAACTTCGACCGCGAGGATATCGCCGCCTAGTTCCTCGACCACCAGCTCGTGATGCAACAGCTCCTGACGCACCCGCTCGGGCTTGGCGTCGGGCAGGTCGATCTTGTTGATGGCGACGATGATCGGAACCTTGGCCGCCTTGGCGTGCTGAATCGCTTCCACCGTCTGGGGCATGATGCCGTCGTTGGCCGCGACCACCAGCACCACCACGTCGGTGACGTTGGCGCCGCGGGCGCGCATCTCGGTGAAGGCGGCGTGGCCCGGCGTGTCGATGAAGGTGATCTTGCCGCCGTGGCTGAGAGTCACCTGATAGGCGCCGATGTGCTGGGTGATGCCGCCGGCCTCGCGGGAAGCGACGTCGGTGTGGCGCAGCGCGTCCAGGAGCGAGGTCTTGCCGTGATCGACGTGGCCCATGATGGTGACCACGGGAGGCCGCGAGACCAGATCGGTGTCGATGTCGGTTTCGCCGCCGAGACCGACTTCGACGTCGGAGTCCGCGACCCGGCGCATGCGGTGGCCGAATTCGGCGATCACCAGCTCGGCGGTGTCGGCATCGATGGACTGGGTGATGGTGGCCATCACGCCCATGCGCATCAGCGATTTGATGACGTCGGCACCGCGCTCGGCCATACGATTGGCCAGCTCCTGCACGGTGATGACCTCGGGCAGCACGACTTCGCGGGTGACCTTCTGGACCTCCTGGCGGGCATTCTGGCGCAGCCGTTCGCGTTCGCGGGCCCGGCGCACCGCCGCGAGGCTGCGTGTCCGCTCGGCGTCGTCGGTGTTGAGGGCCTGGGAAACCGTGAGCTTGCCCGAGCGGCGGCGATCGCCGGCCTTGCGGGTTGGTGCCGCCACCTTGGGCGCCGCCGCCTTGGCGCCGCCGGCCTTGCGGTTGCGGCGTTCGTCTTCTTCGTCGTCGGTGGTGGGCGGACGGACGCCGGGCACCGCCGGCTTCAGCGCCGCATCGGCCGCCGGGGCGGCGGGCGCGCCGGGGCGGGCGGGGGCCGCCTTCTTGTCGTCGGCCGCGCGCTTGCCGTCGTCGGCCGGGCGCTTCTTGGCCTCTTCCTCTTGACGCTTGCGCTCGGCTTCCGCCGCCTGGGCCTGCTCGTGGGCCTGGATGCGCTTCAGCTCCTCGATCTCGCGCTGGCGCAGCGACTCGGGATCGGTCGGCAGATCCACCGGCTCCGGCGCCAGATCGACCGCCTCTTCGTAGGCGACTCCCTCGGCCGCCTCGTCATAAATCTCCTCGACGAAGTCCTCGTCGGACTCGAGGACGCGGCGCTCTTCTTCCTTGAAGGCCCCGAGCAGGGCGCGAGCGCGGGCTTCGCGCTCCTCCTTGGTGAGCTGGCGCACGGTGGCGCCCTTGGGGCCGCGGCCGGGCGCGCCCTTGGCGGGCAGCCCTTCGGCGGCCCTGCGGGCGGCGGCACCGCCATCGGCGACTCCGGGGGCTGCCCCCTTCTCGATGGTGCGCTTGCGCTTGACCTCGACGGTCACCGTCTTGGTCCGACCATGGGAGAAGCTCTGGCGCACCGAACCCGCGTCCACCGTCTTCTTCAGCTCGAGTTTCCCCTTGCTGGTCAGGTGCAACACTTCTTTCTTGCGATCCTGGTCGTTGCTCTCGGTCATTGGTACCCGACTGGTCCGTCTATTGAATCGAATGGCCGGCGGGCGAACGCCCGGCCGGAAGTGTCCTGAGCCCCGTCAACCTGCCGGCGTCGACCCTCAGGCGGTCGGCCAGCGCGCCCCGCGCGATCAGCGCGTGAACGGTGATATCGCGGCCCAGCGACGCCCCCAGCGACGCCGAGTCGAACAGTTCCAACAGCGGCAAACCGCCGGCCAGCGCCCGCATCTTGCCCCGGCCGTCGTCGGCGCCATCGCTGGCCGCCAGCAGCAATCCCGGTGCCCCGGTGCGGCAGACCCGCCCCGACTGCAGCGCTTCCCGCACCTTCTCGAACCCCGCCACCGCCTGCCCGGCCCGCCGGGCCAGTCCAATCAGATCTAAACAACGCCGTTCCAGCAGCGCGGTCAAGCGCGGGAGTAAATCTTCGTTCACCCGCACCGCCCGCCGCGCCGCCTTGGCGAACAGCTTCTTCGTCACCGCCCGCTCGACCAGCGCCCGCTCGGCCCCCAGCCACAAACCGCGCCCAGGCAGCGACCCGTCGAGATCGGGAACCACATCGCCGTCGGGAGAGACGACGAAGCGGATCATCCCCTCTTTGGGCTGAACCGTGCCGCTGGCGATGCAGCGCCGCAGGGGGTCGCGACGGTCGCGCACCTCCTCTGCCCCGTCGAGCGGGTCGGCGTCCAGATCGATCGGCACCATTCCTCCGTCCATCCCCGTGCTTTCGCTCCCGGTGTCACTTGGTTTCGCCGTCGGCGAACCAGTGGGCGCGCGCGGCCATGATGATTTCGTTGGCTTCGTCCTTGGTCGGGCCGTCCTTGCCCAGCAGTTCCACCAGCTCGTCGCCCGCCAGATCGGCGAGATCGTCGAGAGTCTTGATGCCGTTTTCGCCGAGCTTGACCAGCAGGATCGGGGCGAGGCCCGACGTCTCGGCCAGGGCATCCTCGACGCCGAGCTCGCGACGGCGATCGCTGTAGATCTCGTCCTGATTTTCCAGCCAGACCCGGGCGCGTTCCTTGAGTTCCTCGGCGACGTCGGCGTCGAAGCCCTCGATCTCGGCCAACTCGTCGGTCTCGATGTAGGCGATTTCCTCCAGCGAGCTGAAGCCCTCGGCGACCAGCAGGTGGGCGATGACGTCGTCCACATCCAGCGCGTCGATGAAGAGCTGGGAGCGGGTGCGGAATTCCTCGGTGCGACGGTCGGACTCTTCGGCCTCGGTCAGAATGTCGATGTCCCAGCCGGTGAGCTGGGAAGCCAGGCGCACATTCTGGCCGCGGCGGCCGATGGCCAGGCTGAGCTGGTCGTCGGGCACCACCACTTCGATGCGGCGGTTCTCCTCGTCGAGCACCACTTTCGCCACTTCGGCCGGAGCCAGAGCGTTGACCACGAAGGTAGCGGCGTCGTTGGACCAGGGGATGATGTCGATCTTCTCGCCCTGCAACTCGCCGACCACCGCCTGAACGCGGCTGCCGCGCATACCGACGCAGGCGCCGACGGGATCGATGGAGCTGTCGTTGGAGAGCACGGCGATCTTGGCCCGGCTGCCGGGGTCGCGGGCCACCGACTTGATCTCGATGATGCCGTCGTAGATCTCCGGCACTTCCTGCATGAACAGCTTAGCCATGAAGATGGGGTGGCTGCGCGACAAAAAGATTTGCGGGCCGCGCGGCTCCTCGCGCACGTCGTAGATCAGCGCCCGCACCCGGTCGCCGTTCTTGAAGTGCTCGCGGGGCAGCAGCTCGTCGCGACGCAAAATCGCCTCGGCGCGGCCGAGATCGACGGTGACGTTGCCGTATTCGACCCGCTTGACCAGACCGTTGACGATCTCGCCCACCCGGTCCTTGTATTCGTTGAACTGGCGCTTGCGCTCGGCGTCGCGCACCCGCTGCACGATCACCTGCTTGGCGGTCTGCGCCGCGATGCGGCCGAAATCGATCGGCGGCAGCTCATCGACCAGGGCGTCGCCGAACTTGGCGTCGGCCTTGATCTTGCGCGCCTGGGCCAGGGTCAGCTCGATCAGCTCGTTCTCGACGTTTTCCACAACCGTCAGGTAGCGGGCGAGGTGGATTTCCCCGGTCTTGCGGTCGATGCGGGCCCGGATGTCGTGCTCGTGGCCGTACTTGGAGCGTCCCGCCTTCTGGATCGCGAGTTCCATCGCCTCCAGGACCTCGTCCCGGTCGATGCTCTTCTCGCGGGCTACCGCATCGGCGACTTGCAGCAGTTCCATAACTCAGGGTTCCCCGAACTCGTTGACAATAAAGGATAAAAGAGAGACTTGTCGGAGTAGGTTCATCTCGCTGCCGTTTAACCGCCGGCGGCGATGAGAGCGTCGGTCAGCACCAGCTTGGCCCGAAGAATGCCCCCGAACGGCAACTCGGCGACCGCACCATCCTCGGTTTCCACCCGCACCCGTTCCCCGGCGATTCCCTTCAGCACGCCCTTGAAGCGGCGGCGGCCGTCGATCAGCGCCTTGGTCTCGATGCGCGCCTCGAACCCGGCGTAGCGTTCGAAATCCTTGAGCCGGGTCAGCGGCCGGTCGATCCCCGGCGAACTGACCTCCAGATGATAGGCACCGGAAATCGGGTCCTCGACATCAAGCAGAGCGGAAACGGTGCGGCTGATATCGGCGCAGTCGTCCACGGTCATGGCGGCGCCGTCCACCCGCTCGGCCATAACCTGCAGCACCGGCCGCCGGCCACCCGAGAGCTGAACGCGCACGATCTCATAGCCCATGGCCGCGACCGTTGGCGCGATGATCCCTTGCACTCGCTCTGTTCCGTCCATTCCCCGACTAACCCGCCCGGCCCGAGCGGGCCGAACGCCATTTCCGGTTAATAAAAAAGGTGGGCCGGTGGCCCACCCGCAAAGCAACGTCGCGGCCCGCAACTTGCGTGCCACTCGGTCGTATCGGATACCGTGGCTACTATAGCCGTTTTATGACGGGAGGCAAGGGGATTCCTCGCCGCGGCCTCAATGCCCGAGCAGCTTGGCCAGCCCGAACATGGCGGTCAGGATCAGGGCCGAATTGAAGAGCATGGCGCCGATGATCACCTTGAGGGTGTCGGCCCGGTATTCCCCCAGCTTGGCCTCGAGCCGATGCTCGGAGGCTTTGATCTCGGCCTTCAGCTCGGCCGCCGTGGCCGCGAGATCGCTCTTGACGACGAAGATTTCGCCTTTCAGCTCGACTGCCACCGCCGCGAGATCGCTCTTGGTCGCCAGCTCGGCACCGGACATGGCTTCGGCCAAGGCGTCGGCGACGCCTTCCGCCTGCTCCTGAGACATGTTGGCGGAGACCCGCAGGGTGCGCGCCAGCTTCAATGTATCGAACGCTACGGCAGTCATCGCTTTTCCTCCACCGCCAGTGTAGCAGCCTGCAACCCGGAAGCCAACGGCGGGTTGCCTACCACGCGAACCGCGCCAGCACTGCCGTCGGGCGCGGAGCCCCGGCCGGCAGCAGGGCGGCGAGGCGGGCGGGGTCGGGAGGGCTGCCGAGCGCGCGCAGCAGGATGCCGCCGGTGATCAGCACCGAGTCGAGGCCGGCGGCGGCGGCCCCGGCGATGTCGGTGTGGAGGGTGTCGCCGATGCCGACGATGCGGCGGGGATCGGGAAGATTCAGCAGCTCCAGGCAGCGGCGATAGACCGGGGGATGGGGCTTGCCATGGTAGCGCACATCGCCGCCGAGGGCGGCGTAGCGGCGGGCCAGCATGCCGGCGCATTCGACGATGCGGTCGCCGACCATCACCTCGAGGTCGGGATTGGCGCAGATCATCGGCAGGCGGCGGCGGGCGCAGCTCACCAGCAGCGGGCCGTAATCCTCGGGGACGTCATCGTAGGTCGAGGGGCCGGTGTTGAGGACGAAGTCGGCGGCGGCCGGGTCCTCCACCCGCCGCAGGTCGGGCAGGCCCTCGAAGAGCTGGCGGTCGTGCTCGGGGCCGAGATGGAGGCAGGCGGGGCCGAGCCCGGCATGCCACTCGCATTCCCGCGCCAGCAGGGCCTCGAAGGCGGCTTCGCCCGAAGTCATGATATGATGATAGCGCTCGCGGCCGATGCCCATGCCGGCGAGAATCTCCATCACCGGCCCCACCCGCCGCGGCGCGTTGGAGAGCAGGCAGAGCCGCTTGCCGGCGGCGGCGAGGCGGTCGAGACAGTCGAGCACGCCGGGATAGGGCGTCTCGCCGTCGTGCAGCACCCCCCAGAGATCGAGGATGAAGCCGTCGTAGCGGCCGGCCAGCGCGGCGACGCCGCCGAGGATCGGAGGGCTGAGATCGGGCATGGAGTCAGGCCGGCCGGCGGCTGAGGCGGGGTTCGCCGAAGAGATAGCCCTGGGCCAGCTCCAGGCCCAGATCTTCCAGGTCGAGCAATTGACGTTCGGTTTCGATCTTCTCGACGATCAACTCCATCGGCAACCCTTCGACCTGCTGGCGGAGCGCGATGGCGGCGGCGCGGGTCTCGGGCTGGAAGAAGAAGGCGCAGTCGAGCTTGAGGCAGCGCACATGATGCGCCGCCGCCGCCTTGAGGTCGATGTCGAGATGCTCGACCCGGTCCATCGAGAAGCGGAACCCGGCCGCGGCGAGATCGCCGAGGATGCCGAGGGGCGAGACCAGTTCCGCCGCCAAGTCCCGCTGGCTCATCTCGAACACCAGCTTGCCGTGGAGGTGGCGGGGGTCGCCGCCGCCGCCGAGAAAGCGGGTATGGAACGCCGGGTCGGCCAGGGTCGCGGCCCCGACGTTGCAAAAGAAGCCGACGGCGTGATGGTGCTTGTCGGTCTCGCGGATCATGCCGGCGACCCGGGCTAGACACAGCTCGTCGATGGCCGGCAGCAGCCCCTCGTGCTCTGCCACCCGGAGGAAGCGCTCGGGCAGGATCAGGGAGTCGTCGGCCAGCCGGATGCGCGACAGCACCTCAAAGAAGCGGGTCTTGCGCGCGGGCAGCGTGACCACCGGCTGCAGGAAGGCCTCGATCCGCTCCGCCGCCAGCGCCTCGCGGATCATCTCCACCATCCCGGCGTCGCCGGGCGACAGCGGCGAAACGGCAACGGGCGGAGTCGCCGGGGCAGCGACCGGAACCGGGTCGGAAGTGGGGGTGGGAGTCGCGGCCGGCACAGCCTCGGCCGCCGGGCGCGGCACCCGCGACGGCGCCCGGCGCGGCGGAGACTCCGGCAGAGGGGCTGGGGCGGGTGCCGCGTCCGGGATGGTCGCCGCCGCCGGCGGTTCGGCCGCGGCCGCCGCGGCCCTGGTCTTGGCCTTGAACTTGAGGAACATTTCGACCAGGTCTTCGTAGGCTTGGCGCATGCGGATCTGACGGTCGTGCAGCTTGCGCTCGTTGGCGCGGCGAACCACCACCTCGTGGACGAGGCCGCCGGCCAGAATCACCACCACCCCGGTCAGCCCGATCAGCAGCGGATCGGTATGAGGCCGGAACAACGCCAGCAGCAGCACGGTGACCGCCGCCACCGAACAATAGCCCGCCGCAAAAAGGGTATGGCCCCACCACCGAAGCTGCATCGAAGCTCCTCCCGCTCCGGGACGCAGTATAGCGCTCCGGAGCGGGTGGACGCAGCCCCAAACTATGCCGCGGCCGCCAACTCCAGCCCGTCGGCGCCGGCGCTCACCCGCACGGTCTGACCGGGCAGGATGCCGCCCGAGAGAATGCGGGTGGCCAGCGGGTTCTGGAGTTCGCGCTGGATCACCCGCTTCAAGGGCCGGGCGCCGTAGACCGGGTCGTAGCCGGCGTCGCCGAGCCATTCGAGGGCGGACTCGTCGAGGGTGAGGGCGATGTCGCGCTCGGCCAGCATCTTGCGCAACCGCTCGAGCTGGATGGTGACGATGCCGGTCATGTGGTCGCGGCTGAGACGGTGGAAGAGCAGGATTTCGTCGAGCCGGTTGAGGAATTCCGGCCGGAACGCCGCCCGCACCACCTCCATCACCGCACCGCGGACATGGTCGCTGTCTTCGCCCTCGACCTGACTGGCCAGGATGTCGGAGCCGAGGTTGGAGGTCATGACGATCAACGCGTTGCGGAAATCCACCGTGCGGCCCTGGCCGTCGGTGAGGCGCCCGTCGTCGAGCACCTGCAGGAGGACGTTGAAGACATCCGGATGCGCCTTCTCGATCTCGTCGAACAGCACCACCTGATAGGGCCGGCGCCGCACCGCCTCGGTCAGCGCCCCGCCCTCGTCATAGCCGACATAGCCTGGGGGAGCACCGATCATTCTGGATACGGAATGTTTTTCCATATATTCCGACATGTCGAGCCGGACCATCGCCGTCTCGTCGTCGAAGAGGAATTCGGCCAGGGCCTTGGTCAGTTCGGTCTTGCCGACACCGGTGGGGCCGAGAAACATGAAGGAGCCGATCGGGCGGTTGGGGTCCTGCAGCCCCGCCCGCGCCCGGCGCACGGCATTGGCCACCGCGGCGATGGCGTCTTCCTGGCCGATCACCCGCTTGCCCAGACGCTCCTCCATGGCCAGCAATTTATCCCGCTCGCCGGCCAGCATCTTGTCCATGGGGATGCCGGTCCAGCGGCTGACCACGGCGGCGATGTCGGACTCGCGCACCTCCTCGTTGAGGATGCGGTGTTCGGCGGCCTCCTCGGCGGCTTTCAGCTTTCGTTCCAGCTCCGGAATGACTCCGTAGGTCAGTTCGCCGGCCTTGGCCCAGTCGCCGCCGCGCTGGGCCTGATCGAGGGTGGAGCGGGCCTGATCGAGCTGCTCCTTGGTCTTCTGGGCCACCGAGAGCTGGTCCTTTTCCGCCTGCCAGCGCGCGGTGAGGTCGCCGGACTTGCGCTCCAGCTCGGACAGCTCGATCTCGAGGCGGCCGAGGCGGTCGCGGGAGCCGCTGTCGCTCTCCTTCTTCAGCGCCTCGCGCTCGATCTTGAGCTGGATGATGCGGCGGTCAAGCTCGTCGATCTCCTCGGGCTTGCTGTCCACCTCCATGCGCAGGCGGGAGGCGGCTTCATCAATCAGATCGATTGCCTTGTCGGGGAGGAAGCGGTCGGTGATGTAGCGGTTGGACAGGGTGGCGGCCGAGACGATGGCGCTGTCGGTGATGCGCACCCCGTGATGCAGCTCGTACTTCTCCTTCAGCCCGCGCAGGATCGAGATGGTGTCGGCGACGTTGGGCTCGGGCACCACCACCGGCTGGAAGCGCCGGGCCAGCGCCGCGTCCTTTTCCACATGCTTGCGGTACTCATCGAGAGTGGTGGCGCCGACGCAGTGCAGCTCGCCCCGCGCCAGGGCCGGTTTCAGCATGTTGGAGGCGTCCATCGCCCCCTCGGCCTTGCCGGCGCCGACCAGGGTGTGCAACTCGTCGATGAAGACGATGATCTCGCCGGCCGCGGCCTGGATTTCCTGCAGCACCGCCTTGAGGCGCTCCTCGAACTCGCCGCGGAACTTGGCGCCGGCTACCAGGGCGCCGAGATCGAGGGAGAGCAGCTTGCGCTTCTTCAACCCCTCGGGCACGTCGCCGTTGACGATGCGCTGGGCCAAGCCCTCGACGATGGCGGTCTTGCCGACGCCGGGCTCGCCGATCAGGACGGGATTGTTCTTGGTCCGCCGCGCCAGCACCTGGATGCAGCGGCGAATCTCGTCGTCGCGGCCGATCACCGGGTCGAGCTTGCCGTCGCGCGCCGCCTGGGTGAGGTCGCGGGTGTATTTCTTGAGGGCATCGTAGGATTGCTCGGCCGAGGCGCTGTCGGCGGTGCGGCCCTTGCGCAGGTCCTCGATGGCACGGTTGAGGGCCTGGGGCGTGACCCCGGCCCCGCCCAGCACCCGCTGCACCGGCGAACCCTGGGCCATGGCCATGGCGAGCAGGATGCGCTCGGCGGTGACGAAGCTGTCGCCGGCCTTGGCGGCCAGCTTCTCGGCGGACTCAAAGAGGCGGGCGAGGTCGCCGCTGAGATAGACCTGCCCGGCCCCGGCGCCTTCGACCTTGGGCAGGCGGGCCAGCTCGGTCTCGATGGCCTCCAACGCCGCCGCGTGATCGCCGCCCGCGGCCTTGATCAGGCCGGCGGCTTGGCCCTCCTTGTCGTCGAGCAGCACCTTGAGGAGATGCAGCGGCTGCAACTGCTGATGGCCGCTCCGCTGGGCCAAGCCCTGCGCCGCCTGCACGAAGCCGCGCGAGCGCTCGGTATATTTTTCGAAGTCCATGTCTTTAGCTCCCGACCCGAGGCCCCGTCGTCCGCCAGGCAGCCCGCTCCGGCCCCGGTCTCAAAGAATTCCCCTCCCGTGCGATCCGGAAGGATGCCCCAGATATGGCGAGGCGGTCCCGCTATGCAAGGGTGGCTCGGGCCTACCGCCGTACGTCGATTTATGGCATATTGCGGCGCACCATGACCTGAGCGACCCGCCATGCCCGCCTACGAAAAGTTCCTCGCCGGCTTCCTGAACTATCAGAGACAGGCCGCCGGTGCCGACCCCGAGCTGTTTGCCCGTCTCGCCCAGGGGCAGATGCCGAAATGCATGGTCATCGCCTGCTGCGACTCGAGGGTCGACCCGGCGATTCTGGCCAATGCCGCTCCGGGCGACCTCTTCATCCTGCGCAACGTCGCCAATCTGGTGCCGCCCTGCGAGCCCGACGGCCATTATCACGGCACCAGTGCGGCGCTGGAATTCGCCGTGCGCTCGCTCCGGGTCGAATACATCATCGTCATGGGCCATGCCGGCTGCGGCGGCGTGCGGGCGCTGGTGACCAACGATCCCGAGATCGCCGCGGTCAACCCCTTCATTCACGGCTGGATGAAGATCGCCGAACCGGCCCGGCTCCAGACCGAGCGGGTGATGGCCGGGCGGCCGTTGGAGGATCAGATGGGGTTCTGCGAGCGCGAGGTGATCAAGGTCTCGCTCGCCAACCTGCTGACCTTCCCCTGCATCGCCCACGGGGTCAAGGTCGGGCGGCTGCGGCTGCGCGGGCTCTATTTCGACATCGGCACCGCCACCCTGTTTCAATACAACGGGGATGCCGACGCCTTCGAGGCGCTGAGCTGATCCAACAATTTTCTTGACGTATTAGGATGATTGTCCTATAAGCCTCTTATCAACGCCCAAGGTGCGCCCGAGCGGGCCCTGGTCGGCGTTGGTTCCTCCCTGACAGCGACACCTTGAACGAGCCCGACGGATAACCGGCTGCGCCCCCGCGCCGCCGGCCCCTCGGGCTCGTTTCTTTTTCGCGCGCCCCGCGGCCGGAGCAGGACTGTGGTCCTCATGCCGAGAACCGCCGGCGGCACCCGCGCTTGTCCGCCCCATCCCCCTATCCTCCAAAGCGAAGGGTACTCCGCCATGTCCACTTCGGTGACGCAAGCCTTCATCAAGCAGTTCGAACGCGAGGTTCACGAAGCCTACCAGCGCATGGGTTCGAAATTGCGCAGCACGGTTCGCTCCAAGGGCGACGTGATCGGCGCCTCCACCGTCTTCCAGAAGGTCGGCAAGGGCACCGCCAGCACCAAGGCCCGGCACGGCGCCGTGCCGGTGATGAATCTCGACCACGTCCCGGTCGAATGCGCCCTTTCCGACTATTACGCCGGCGACTGGGTCGATCAGCTCGACGAGCTCAAGACCAACATCGACGAGCGCGGGGTGATCGCCAATGCCGGCGCCTATGCGCTGGGCCGCAAGACCGACGACCTCATCATCGCCGCCCTCAACGCCAACACCAACGTCGCCCTCGACGGCTCCGACGGCCTGACCAAGGCCAAGGTGCTGCAGGCGTTCGAGATGCTGGGCGCGGCCGACGTCCCCGACGACGGCCAGCGCACCGCCGTGGTCGGCTGGAAGCAGTGGAGCCAGTTGCTGGCCATTCCGGAGTTCTCCAACTCCGAGTATGTCGGCGCCGCCGAGCTGCCCTGGCAGGGCACCCAAGCCAAGCGCTGGCTCGGCACCCTGTGGCTGCCCCACTCGGGCCTGACCGCCGCGGCCAATGTCCGCAATTGCTTCTGGTACCACAAGACCGCGGTCGGCCACGCCTCGGGCTCCGACGTCAAGACCGACATCACCTGGCACGGCGACCGCGCCGCCCACTTCGTCAACAACTCGATGAGCCAGGGCGCGGTTCTGATCGACGCCAGCGGCGTCGTCACCCTGCGCTGCCTCGAATCTTAAGCCCCACCGCGAATTCCGGAGCCCGACCCATGGCTTATCTGTCCAAGAATCTGAGCGTGCTGGCCTATTCCAACGGCTTCACCCTCTGGCATTACACCACCCCCGACACCGCCACCGCCGTCGACACCAGCGGCTATTTCAACACTGCCTGCGACATGGTGCGGGTGGGCGACATGATCCTGGCCAACACCGACACCGGCGCCAGCTACGCCACCGGCGTCTTCGTGGTGGCGAGCAACGCCAATGGCGTGGTCGACGTCGCCAACATGACGCCGTTCAACACCAGCAATACCGACTGAGGATAAGGGAGGCCGGCCGGGACGCCCTCCCGGCCGCGCCGCTCACGCCGCCGACAGCGCGATGGCGGCGAACCGGCTGCAGCGGACCATGACGTCGCGCAGCTCTTCGATGGAGAAGGGCTTGATCAGCATGTCGACGATGCCGATGCCGTGGGCGGTCTGCAGCGCCCGCTTGCGCTTTTCCGGGTCGGCCAGCCGCTCGTCGTTGGTCATGAACACCACCGGAATATGCCGGCCGCGAATGTGGGGCAGGGTCTGGATGCGGCCGCAGAAATCGAGGCCGTCCATCGGCTCCATGTGCCAGTCGCTGAGGATGAGATCGATGTCGAGTTCGCGGGTGAGCACGGTCAGGGCTTCGGTGCCGTCGACCGCCGTCACCACCTGGGTCACGCCCAGTTCGCCGAGCTGATGCACGATCAGAGTCCGGATCGTCTTCACGTCCTCGACCAGCAAAACTTTGAACGCCACCCGCGTTCTCCCCCTGTTTTCGCACCCAGCAAGTGTTCGACGGCAGCGCCCTGCTGTCAACCCCCCCAAACGGCTGAATCGTCCGCCGCCACCTTCCTTACCGTCCCACAACCGGAGAGATGGTCCCATGTCCCTCACCGCTATCGGGCTCTGCAACCGCGCCCTGGTCAAACTCGGGGCGGCGCCGATCGGCGGCGTCGACGACGGCACCGCCGAGGCCGAGGCCGCGGGCGCGCTCTATGAAGCCAGCCGCGACGCCCTGCTCTCGGCCCATCCCTGGAGCTTCGCCACCGCCCAGACCACCCTCGCCCGCATCGCCGAGGCGCCGACGGCCGACTATTCTCACGCCTTCGCCCTGCCCGCCGATTTCCTCGCCGCGCTTTCGGCCGGCGGTCCCGGAGCCGGGCGGGGGCTGGTCTACCGCATCGCCGGCCAAAGCCTGCAGGCCGGCAGCGAAGCAGTGGTGCTGACCTACATTTCGCGCCCCGACGAGAGCGAGTTCCCGCCCTTCTTCGCCTCGGCCCTGGTGGCGCGGCTGGCTGCCGAATTCTGCCTGCCGCTGACCGAAAGCGCCAGCCGCGCCACCGCGCTCTATCAGCTCGCCGACCAGGAATTCCGCCGCGCCCGCCTGATCGACGGCCAGCAGGACACCCGCAGCGGCTTCGAAACCTACTCCCTGATCGAGGCTCGAAACTGATGCCCGTCACCCGTCAGGACAAGACCAACTTCACCGGTGGGGAAATCTCGCCCGACCTGCTGGGCCGCGGCGATCTCAAGGTGTTCGACAACGGCGCCCGCACCCTCACCAACGTCTTCATCGACCCCACCGGCGGGCTCAGCCGCCGCCCCGGCCTCGCTTACGTCGATACCCTGCGCGGGCCGGGCCGCCTCGTCGCCTTCGAGTTCAACACCGAGCAGACCTATCTCCTGGTCTTCACCGAGGGCTGGATCGACGTCTATGAAAACGACGTCCGCATCGCCTCGGTGGCCGCCCCCTGGACCGCGGCCCAGATCGGTCAGATCGCCTGGACCCAGAGCGCCGACACCCTGCTGGTCTGCCATCCCGACGTGCCGCCGCGCAAACTCACCCGCACCGGCAGCACCAGTTGGACCCTGACCCAGTGGGCCTTCCTCGCCGAGGGCGCGCTGATCCGCCAGCCCTATTACCGTTTCGGCGACACCACCGTCACCCTGACGCCCTCGGGCACCTCGGGGCAGATCACCGTCACCGCTTCGGCGGCGGTGTTCGTCCAGGGCTATGCCGGGCTGCGCTTGCGCATCGGCGGCAAGCAAATTCTGGTGACGGCGGTCAATTCGCCGACCCAGCTCACCGCCACCTGTCAGGAGACTCTGGCCGGGACATCCGCGACCGTCGATTGGGACGAGCCGTCCTTCTCTGCCGTGCGGGGCTGGCCGGTGTCCGCCTGCTTTCACCAGCACCGGCTGGTGATCGGCGGCTCGCGCGACCTGCCCAACCGGCTGTGGCTGTCGCAATCGGCCGATCTCTGGAACTTCGACCTCGGCACCGGGCTCGACAGCGAGGCCATCGAGTTCGGCATCATGTCGGATCAGGTCAACGCCATCCGGGCGGTGTTTTCCGGCCGCCACCTCCAGGTCTTCACCTCCGGCGCCGAGTGGATGGTGGACGGCGTGCCGCTGACCCCGCTCAACATCCAGCTCTACCGCCAGACCCGGGTCGGCTCGCCGATCGACCGCACGGTGCAGCCCCGCGACGTCGACGGCGCAACCTTGTTCGCATCCCGAAACGGTCGCGAGATCCGGGAGTTTCTTTTCACCATCACCGAGCAGGCCTATCAGGCCAACGACCTCAGCCTGTTTGCCCGCCACCTGATCGACAACCCCTGCGACCAGGATTACGACGCCCGGCGCCGGCTGCTGTTCGTGGTGATGGCAGACGGCGCCATGGCGGTGCTGACCGCCTACCGCGCCGAGGACGTCAGCGCCTGGACCCGCGTCGTCACCGACGGCCCGGTGCGCTCGGTGGCGGTGGTGGGCGACGATGTCTATCTCATGGTCGGCCGCGGCAGCCTGACCACGGTCGAGCGCTTCCAGGACGGCGTCAATCTCGACGCCTCGCTCACCGGCAGCGCCGGCACCCCAACCGTCTCCTGGGGTGGGCTTAATCATATCGAAGACGAAACGATTTCGGTGGTGGCCGACGGCATCGTCCGCGCCGATGCCGTGGTCAACGCCGGCAAGATTCATCTCGCCGCCGCCGCCACCAGTGTTTCGGCCGGATTGGCCTATAGCCATGTCGTCGAGCCGCTGCCGCCCAATCTGCTCGGCCTCGGGCTGGCGGTGGGAACGCCGGTGCGGCTGGTGGATATCAGCTTCCGGCTTCAGGACACCGCCGCTGTCTCGGTGGATCTCGGCCGCGGCCCTTTCGAGCTGCCGATGCACCGCTTCGGGCCGACGCCACTGGCCGACACCCCGCTGCCGCTGGTCAGCGGCGACCGCAGCCTCAAGGCTCTCGGCTGGCTGCGCGACCTCACCAAACCCCTGTGGCGGATCGAGCAGGAGACGCCGCTGCCCTTCACCCTGTTGTCGGTCGCCACCGAACTGAAAGTGAATGAGTGATGTCCGCCATAACCTCCGTCGTTTCCGATCTCCTGCCGGTGGTGTCGTCCGCCGTGCCGGTGTTCAACGCCACCACCAACTACCTCGCCAAGCAGGATGCCGCCCAGGCCGCCGCCGACAAGGCCGCCGCCAGCGCCGCCGCCAAGGCCGAGGCCAAGCAGCAGGCCGAAGACAACATGAGGGCCAGTCAGGCGTTGCAGATGCAGCAGCTCCAGGACAGCCAGGCCCAGAACACCGCCGCCGAAGACGCCTCGATCCAGACCCAGATGGATCAGACCCAGCTCTCGGCCAACACCACCGAGCAGAGCCGGCGCGACACCCTGCGGCAGGCGGTGGCGAAGACCACCGTCGATCTCGCCGGCCAGGGCATCGACCCCCACGACGGTTCGGGCGAAGCGATCCTGCTCGGGCAGGTCAAAGCCTCGGATCAGGCGAAGCAGGCCGCCGACGCCGCCACCCAGTTGCGGCTCCAGGCCCTGTCGCAGCAGGCCGACACCCTCAACCAGAAGAACCTGCTGGAACAGACCCAGCTCGCCGATCGCCAGCGCCTGCAATGGCTCAACAGCTTCTCCTGACCGGCCGGAGTCCGACCCCATGACCCGCTCTCTCCAGGTCCCGCGCGGCACGCCGCGGGTGCAGTACGTGGCCGACGGCCGCCAGACCGCCTTTCCCTTCCGCTTTCCCATTTTCGCCTCGGAAGACCTCGAGGTCCATCTCGGCGCCGCGCTTCAGGCCGCCGGCTTTACGGTGTCGGGCAGCGGCGTCACCGCCGGCGGCACCGTCAGTTTCGTCACCGCCCCGACCCTCAACACCGTGATTACCCTCAGCCGCCGGGTGCCGATCGAACGGGTCACCGATTTTCAGGAGAGCGGCCCGCTCTCCGCCCTCGCCCTCAACACCGAACTGGACGTGCTGACCGCCTGCCTGCAACAGGTGGCGGGCGACCAGCAGGCGATGCTGCACTACCCCGACACCGACCTGCCGGCCTCCTCCGAATTGCCGGGGCGGGCGGCGCGGGCCGGGCGGTTGCTCGGCTTCGACGGCAGCGGCAATCCCGCCGCCCTGCCGCCGGTGGACGCCCAGGCCCTCTCGACCTACCTCGCCCAGGGGGCGGGAGCGGTGGCGCGGCCGATCGCCGACAAGCTCGCCGACTCGGTTTCGGCCAAGGATTTCGGCGCGGCGGGAGACGGCGTGACCGACGACACCGTCGCCATCCAGTCGGCGCTGACCAGCCACACCGCGGTCTATCTGCCGCCCGGCCTCTACCGCATCTCCAACACCCTCACCGTGGGGTTCGGCAAAAGCCTGTTCGGCGCCGGCCAATCCTCGATCCTGCACGCCACCGGCACCGGCTTCGACCTGATCCAGCTTCCCGACGGTTACGCCAGCGTGCACGGGTTGCGGCTAGAAAGCGGCAAATCAGCTATCAGGCTGTCTGGACTGACAGGCCCCTGCGTTCAAAACGCCATTTCTGATATTACGATTTGGCAACCGACCTACGGCATCGTTCTCGACGGCGGTTCACGGGCCGACCGGCCCTGCTACTGGAACAGCTTTACCCGCGTGCTGGTGGCCCAGCCGGCCGTCCATGGCGTCTGGTTGACCCTCAGCGGTGCCGGCGACACCCCCAACGCCAACACGTTTCACGACGTCCGCGTCTATTCCCTGGGGGCGGCGACCAGCGGCTGCGGCTTCTTCGTCGAGGCCGGGCGCTACAACAATTCCTTTTTCGATTGCGAGGCCAATCTCAGCACCACCGCCGCCGCCTGCTTTCGCCTCGGCGCCAACACCAACAAAAACCTGCTGGTCAACCTCTACTGCGAATCCCTCGGCGCCCTGCCCAATGTGCAGATCGACGCCGGCTCGGTCGAGACCTCGATCATCAACCTGTTTTCCGCCGCCGCCGGCCCCGCCATCTACGATCTCAGCGGCGGGCAATATTGCGCCCTCAACGCCGGCTATCCCGAGAAGAACCGGCTGCTGCAAACCCGGATCAGCGAACTCACGGTCCAAGCCCTGCGCTTCGACACCAGTTTCTTCGAGGCCGTGGGTCCGGCGACCTGCCTGGTCGACCTCGCCCACTCGGTCTATCTCGTCAGCGCCTGGAACGGCGCGGTGGAGGTCCGGCTGCCGGCGGCGGGCGCCGCCAACGGGTTCTCGGTCACTATCAAGAAGACCGACGCCACCGCCAATCCGCTCACCCTCACCGAGGCCGGCGGCGGTGCCGGGCCCGATGGCCGCTCGCTGGTGCTGGGAAATCGTTATGATTTCGTAACAGTCGTTTCCAACGGCGCCAACTGGTGGGTGGTGGCCGCCAACCGGGTGCCGGGCAACTGCCTCTATTACCAGACTCCCGGCATCTTCCAGCCCGATCTCAGCCAGGACCTCTACATGGTCAGCGCCTGGAGCGGTGCGGTGGACGTCCGGCTACCCGACCCCGCCTCGGCCAACGCGGTGGGGCGGACGGTCAGCGTCAAGAAGGCCGACGTCTCGGGCAACGCCGTCACCGTCACCGCCAACCGCACCACCGGCCCCGATGGCGAGGCCATTCCGCTGACCGCCTTCGGCCACAGCCTCACCGCCATGTCCAACGGCGCCGCCTGGCAGATTCTCGCCCGCAACCCCTGATCCCGGAGTCCCGCCCGTGACCGAAGAGACCGAAGCCCTCGCCGGCCAGAGCCTGGAGGCCCTGCGCGACGCCATCGCCCGGCTGGTACCCGAAGCGATGGAACGCGCCGTCGCCTCCTACCGCGACTTCGTCACCCTCGGGGTGCCGCTGGAGGCCAAGGAGTTCAAGGACCATCACACCGCCGGCCGCACCGCCCTCGTCCATCTCGAATCCCTGCTCAAACTGGCGCGCTGGGCGGCGCTCCCTGCCGGAGACAACGCTAATTCCGCTTCCGAAACGGAGTCCGGCGACATCGAATCCCTGCTGCTCGACGCCAGCCGGGCGCTCACGGCACTCAGGGCCGGCGACGGAGAGGCGGCATGAAACCGGTGCCGTTCCCCGACTTCGTCTGGCTGTGGGCACGGGAGCAGGGGCAGGAGATGCCGCTGATCCACGACGCCGTCGCCCGCTGGCTGGCCGAGCGCTGGCAGGCGGGCGACCGCCAGTTGCTGCTGATGGCCTTCCGCGGCGCCGGCAAGTCGACCCTGGTCGGCCTCTTCGCCGCCTGGCTGCTCGCCCACGACCCCAACCTGCGCCTACTGGTGCTGGCGGCCGACAGCGCGCTGGCCCGCAAGATGGTTCGCAATGTGAAACGACTTATTGAACGGCATCCGGTCACCCGCACCCTGGCCCTCAAGCCCAAGCGCGCCGACCAGTGGTCGGCCGAGCAGTTCACCGTCCTCCGCCCGGCCGAACTCCGCGACCCCTCGATGCTGGCCCGCGGCATCGGCGGCAACATCACTGGCAGCCGGGCCGACATCGTGGTCTGCGACGACGTCGAAGTGCCCAACACCTGCGACAGCGCCCCCAAGCGGGCCGATCTCCGCACCCGCCTCGCCGAGATCGACTACATCCTGGTGCCGGGCGGGCTGCAGCTCTATGTCGGCACGCCCCACACCTACTACACCCTTTATGCCGACCAGCCCCGGCGCGAGATCGGCGAGAGCGCCGCCTTTCTCGACGGCTTCGCCCGGCTGGTGCTGCCGGTGCTCACCCCCGGCGGCCACAGCCGCTGGCCCGAGCGCTTCCCCGAAGAAGCCATCGCCCGCATCCGCCGCCACACCGGCGCCAACAAGTTCCAAAGCCAGATGATGCTGGAGCCGGTGAGCATCGCCGAGGGCCGCCTCGACCCCGACCGGCTGCGCCCCTACGACGCCGAGCTGGAGTATCGCGAGGCCGGCGGCCGGCCGGTGCTGAGCCTGGGCGGCAAACGGCTGGTCTCGGCCAGTTGCTGGTGGGACCCGGCCTACGGCGCCCGCTCCGACGGCGGCGACGGCAGCGTCATCGCCGCCCTTTTCACCGACGAGGCCGGGGCCTACCACCTCCACCGCGTCCATTACCTCAACGCCCCCGAGGGCGAGGGGCTGGCGGCCGAGGATCAGGCCGGACGGCAATGCCGGCTGGTGGCGAAGTTCGTCAAGGAGCTGGTCCTGCCGTCGGTCAGCCTGGAGATCAACGGCCTCGGCCGCTTCCTCCCCGGCCTGCTGCGGGCGGAGCTGCGCAGGGCGGGCATCGCTTGCGCCGTGGTCGAGGTGTCGTCGCGCCAGCCTAAGCACCAGCGCATCGTCGAAGCCTTCGACGTCGTGCTGGCGGCGGGCGTTCTCAACGCCCACCGCAGCGTCTGGGACACCCCCTTCATCCGCGAAATGCGCGACTGGCGCCCCGACGCCCGCTTCAAGGGCCGCGACGACGGCCTCGACGCCGTCGCCGGCTGCCTCAAGGCGGAACCGGTGCGGTTGGGAAGGGGGCG
>SESB01000664.1_pt1 | contig 24383 bp, 27 predicted proteins | sample 3171441 | NCBI WGS metagenome assembly SESB01 (sample SAMN06051867, study PRJNA518727) | freshwater metagenome | biome: subpolar coniferous forest; feature: holomictic lake; material: water; isolation source: holomictic Lake 227, 6 m depth | place: Canada: near Kenora, Ontario | collected... | reverse complement strand
TATGCATCTCAGCTTTATTCAGACAATATTCCTCGGGTTCCTCCAGGGAATTACCGAACTTTTTCCCATATCGAGCTTAGGCCATGCCGTTCTGGTACCGGCTTGGATTGGCGGCTCTTTCGGCAAATTCGTCAGCGAAAACAACGATTCTTATCTTTCGATTACCGTGGCTATGCACTTGGCCAGCGCAATCGCTCTCTTCATTATTTTTCGACGTCGTTGGATTGAATTTATATATTCTGCCGTCCGACAACTCGCTAAGAAGCCATTAACCCAGGCTCAGCTATATGCAGCCCGTGTTTTTTGGCTGGTCGTCATCGCGACCATTCCAGTTGGCATCCTGGGCGCTGTCTTTCAGAAAAAACTTACACACTTATTCGGCGACCCTAAGTTCACGGCGATCTTCCTTACTATCAATGGTGTCATTTTGGTTCTAGCCGAGCGAGTTTCACGCTCTCGCAAGAACTTGGCCCCTGTCAACGAGAATGTTGAGATTACAGAGCACATCAGCAATTCTCATGCCGCGATCATTGGCCTTGGTCAGAGCGCCGCCCTTTTTGCTGGTATTAGTCGATTTGGAATTTCGATGAGTGCCGGTCTCGTGCGAGGGCTCAATCACCGAGTCGCCTCAGATTTTGCTTTCTTGCTTTCCCTTCCGGTGATTCTGGCAGCTGCTGTCTTGAAAATTCCACACCTCATAGGACATTCGGCCAATGTTTCCTTGGGGCCAATTTTGGCTGGCTCCTTCGTATCATTTGTGGCGACTTACGTCAGCATTACTTTCTTGGTGAAATGGTTCAAGACTAAGACTCTTTATCCTTTTGCAATCTATTGCCTGCTTTTTGGCATCGCATCAATCATCAAATTTCATTAATTAGAACTATTTCATCGATATAAATCCAACAAAGTAATTTCTTCTCCCTGTAGATTTATTGCATGGTTGAGCTCCGAACGATTACACCTGCCAATGAAGATGCCTACTTCGCTCGCACCTGGAATGAGTATGGGAAAGACATCGTCAAAGCGGGTATGACGGCCGAACAAGCAAGAATAAATATTGAGCAGACTAAAAAGCAGGTTTTTGAGAACGGTTTATTGAAATCCAATCAGCATTTATTGAATGTATTTCTAGAAGGTAAAACCATTGGCGTCCTCTGGTTAGTGAACAGGACTGAAGTCGCCGAAGACGATTGGTACATCTACGACATAGAAATATTGCAAGAATTCCGTGGGCAAGGGTTAGGAAAGGCAACCATGCTAGCCGCAGAAAAGTACGTCATGGCGCACGGCGGTCACACCATCGGACTCAACGTCTTTGGATTCAATACTGTTGCTCGAAAACTCTACGAGTCATTGGATTATGAAACGAACGCAATTCAAATGAAGAAAAAGCTATTAAACTGATCCAAGAATTTAAATATATTTTTATGCAAATCTCTTGTGATATTTGAACTAGGGACTCACAAATCCACCATCGACCGGAATGGTCGTTCCGGTTACATAACTTGCGGCATCGCTAACCAACCAGACCAACGTGGCTGCTAGTTCCATCGGGTCACCTAATCTCCCCGCCGGAGTCAGCATCTTTACGGCCGCGATCGTTTCCTTGGGTAGTTGATCCGACATCTCAGAAGGAAAGAATCCTGGCGCAAGAGCATTCACTCGAATTCCTTTTCTTGAGCTCCATTGCGCGGCGAGATCACGTGTGAGTCCAATGATCGCGGCCTTGCTAGATGAATACGCTGCTTGGGGTAAGCCTCCAGTTCGCATTCCGAGAACGCTGGAAATATTAACAATCGAGCCACCGCCGATATTCTGGCGCGCAAACTCCTGCGCCATCCAATAACTACCCATCAGATTAGTTTCTAAAACCGAGCGAAATTCTTCCGGAGTTTCGCGAGTCGAGGGAACAGCTGAACCGATGCCAGCATTATTCACCAAAATATCAACACGACCGAAAGATTCAATTGCAAGTTTAATTAACGCGGCGCAATCTTCTGGCTTAGTAACGTCAGTTTTGAGTGAAACCCACTTTCGCCCCGCACTTGTTACCAACGCGCCGGTTTCTGCAAGGCGATCATCACGTCGTGCTCCCAAGACTAAATCCGCACCTGCCTCGGCAAGCGCTAGTGCAAAAGCAACACCTAGCCCCGATGAAGCGCCAGTAACTACGGCGACTCTCCCATCGAGCTTGAAGCGATCGAGAACACCCATAAAAACTCTCCTCTTTTACAAACCCTGCTAGTAGGTTACAGAGATGGAGTTCACCTTAAGCCTTAAAACGCAAGAATATTCTGAGCGCCTCAAGGAATTCATGAGAGCGGAAGTACTGCCGGCGGAGAGCGTTTACCAAATCCAGCGGGAAGAGTTGGTAGCGGCAGGTAAACCTCACAATTCGCCTCAAATAATTGCCGATTTAAAAGTAAAGGCAAAGTCACAAGGATTGTGGAACCTTTTTCTTCCAAATAGCCATCATCCGGCTCATGGGCTTTCCGTTACGGATTACGCGACCCTTGCGGAGATAACTGGCTGGTCGCCCGAGATTGCCCCCGAAGTTTTCAATTGTTCGGCTCCTGACACAGGCAACATGGAAGTACTGGAAATGTTTGGAAATGCAGAGCAGCAACGGCAATGGCTGGAACCCCTACTTGAAGGCGAAATTAGGTCGGGCTTTGCGATGACCGAGCCAGATGTTGCTTCCAGCGATGCTCGGAATATTCAAACTTCTATTCAGCGAGACGGTGACCAGTACGTTATCAATGGACGCAAATGGTGGACTACTGGGGCGATGGATCCAAGATGCAAGATTCTTATCGTCATGGGCCGAACTAATCCTGATGCCGATCAATATCGCCAACAGTCCATGGTTCTCGTACCAATGGATACACCAGGGGTAAAAATTGAACGCAATCTTTCAATTTTCGGTTATCAAGATCAACACGGCCATGCAGAAATAACTTTCACCGACGTTCGGGTTCCAACTTTAAACCTCATTGGAGATGAAGGTGCAGGATTTGCCATTGCCCAGGCGCGGCTTGGACCAGGTCGCGTGCATCATTGCATGCGCGCTATTGGAATGGCAGAAAGAGCTTTGGAGCTCATGATCGTTCGCGCACAATCTCGAACTGCGTTCGGCAAAGAACTCTCCCACCAAGGTGTCATTCAACAGTGGATAGCCGATGCACGAATATCTATTGAACAAGCTCGCCTCCTAGTCCTTAAGTGCGCCTGGATGATCGACACTGTCGGAGCCAAGGAGGCTCGTAGGGAAGTCGCTGCTATCAAGGTAGCCATTCCGAGAATGGCTGAAGCCGTTATTGACCATGCCATTCAAGTGCATGGTGGGGCTGGAGTCAGCCAAGATACCGTCCTGCCTTTTCTTTACACCGGTGTTCGATCTTTGCGAATTGTCGATGGGCCAGACGAAGTGCACATCCGAGATATTGCTCGTATGGAATTGAAAGCAAAGTCCTCCAGCAATTGAACGACCTTACTGAAGTCCGCGGCGAAGACTCCTTCGATGTTGAGATGCTTCATGTTTGGTTAAAACATTTAGTCCCTGAACTATCTTCTCTTCCAAAAGTAATGCAATTCCGAAGCGGAGCATCCAACCTCACTTATCTCTTGCAATATCCCGATCGGGATTTAGTTCTGCGTCGCCCTCCATTCGGAGTAAAGGCTGCCTCGGCTCATGACATGCGCCGCGAAGTTTTGATACAAAGTCAGTTGCAGCCTTACTTTCCCTATGTCCCCAGCATCATTGGTTTCAGTGACGATCCGGCAATCATGAATTCCGACTTCTATGTGATGGAACGGGTAAAAGGAACTATTTTGCGCCGGGATCTGCCGGCGGGAACCTTATTGTCTGCTGATCGGGCCAGCGCCATTGGAGCTTCAATGATCCAAGGTTGGGTTGATCTGCATTCTGTCGATGCGTCAATTCTCAAGGTATTCAATAAAGGCGATGGCTACGTCAAACGACAGGTTGATGGATGGAGCAAGCGATATCGATCCGCTCTTACGGATGACGTTCCCGATGGTGAGGATGTGATGAAGTGGCTAGATGGTCACCAGCCCTCGGACGTGAATCATTGCATTATTCATGGCGATTGGAGATTGGACAATCTCGTACTTGACATTGATGAAGCCAAATTGGTCGGTGTTCTTGATTGGGAACTGGCAACCGTTGGCGATCCTTTGATGGATCTGGGTGCCAGCCTTGCTTATTGGATCAATGCTGACGATCCCATTGAATTTGCCAATCTGCGCCGGCAACCCAGCAATATGCCGGGCATGCCCACGAGAGATCAGATTGTTGAGCGATATGTAGAACTATCGGGCATTGGATGTGACGACTTCACATTCTATGAAATATTCGGCCTCTTTCGCTTGAGCGTCATCATTCAGCAAATCTGGATTCGATACCGACTGGGACAAACCACCAATCACGCCTTCGCCGATTTTGGAAGTGCAGTCACGGTACTGATTGATCGAGCTAGGAGTCTGATGAAATGAGAGCCGGCCGTTTAACAGTATCTACTCGTTCTTTTGCAATAGTCGACATACCCATTCCGACGCCACAGGGGAACGAAGTTCTGATCAAAGTCATGGCTGCTGGGGTTTGTCTCTCTGATGTTCACTTCTTAGACGGAACTCTCATATCGGGTTCCCTGAAGTCCGATGTTGTCACCTTGGGTCATGAGGTGGCAGGTGTCATAGAAGAGATTGGATCATCGATAACAGACTTTCATGTGGGCGATCATGTGGTCATGGTTGCAGGCATCCGCGATAGCGACGGAAGGCTACGCACTCAAGGATTTGACTATGACGGTGGATTCGCTGACTACGTCATATGTCACGCCGATAATCTCGTTCCCATTCCCGAATCAATTTCCTTTGAGCAGGCTTGCATTATTCCCGACGCAGTATCAACTCCCTGGGCAGCAATAACTCATACGGCGAAAATGCAGAGCCAGCAAAGCGCAGTTGTTTTCGGCATTGGTGGCTTGGGATTCCACGCGGTTCAACTTCTCAAAATTATTGGTTGCTCGGTAATTGCAGTCGACCCATCTGAATTTGCCCGCAACCGCGCCTTGATGGTCGGCGCCGATTTTGCCTTTGACTCCACTGATTCAGATCTGATTGCCAAGGTCAGGTCGGTAACCGCTGGGGCGGGAGTCAACGCTGCATTTGATTTTGCTGGAGTTGCTTCAGTGCGTAAACCTGCGCTGTCAATGCTGGCCGAGGGCGGAAAATTGGTAATCGTTGGAATAGCAAACGAGCCCATAACCATCCCTAGCGATATGGCGTTCGCGTACCGGAGAACACAACTCCTCGGCCACTATGGCTCAGAGAAATCTCACACACAGGAAGTCATTCAGATGGTCAGTGACGGAATCCTGAATCTCTCGGCCTCGATCTCACAAATTTTGCCGCTGGAGCAAGCATTTGAAGCCTTGACCGCACTGCGGGAGAAAATTGGAGACCCAATCCGCATTGTGCTTAAACCTTAAACTCGCCCGCTCTACTTCTTGAGCCAGTAATCATTAATGTACTTCTCGCCCTCATCGCAGAAGAAGGTGACGACGGTTTCAAGGTTAAAGTCTCTTTTTAATTGCAACGCGGCCAACATATGAGCCCCGGAAGAAGGGCCAACAAATATTCCATGCTTGCGCGCAAGTCTGCGCATCTCTTCGATTGCATCGTGAGAGTGAATGTGGATAAAGCCATCTACTTCACTCTTGTGACGAGCAATGATTCCAGGAACAAAACCATCCGAAATTCCCTCGATGAGGTGCTTAGCTACTTCTCCGCAAGCGATTGTGCAGGATTCGGAGGGCTCAAGTGCGTAGCTCTTGCATTCTGAATTCACTTCTTTAAATGCTTGACCCACACCAATTAGCGTCCCGCCAGTACCGACTCCCCCGACAACAAGATCTGGTCTGGTGGGCAATTCTCGCAGGATTTCTTGGCCAAGCCAGTCGTGGTTTTCAATAACGTTCCACTCATTATCGAACTGCTGTGGTGCAAAATATCCTTGCTGACTTCCGATTCGTCGAACTTCATCCAACGCGTTGTTGACGTGGAAATCTCCCAGCGTCCGCACTTCGGCCCCAAAAGCTTCAGATATCGCAGTACGTTCCTGACTCAAACCTTCTGGCATGACAACCAACATTTTGTAACCTTTGACAGCGGCAACCATGCTCATGGCATTTCCTGTATTGCCACTGCTCGCCTCAACGATGGTATCTCCCGGTTTAAGCAAGCCCTCGGCCTCGGCTCGCTCGATCATGTATTTTGCAATACGTGCTTTGATCGATCCGGATGGATTGAGATATTCCATTTTCACCCAAATGCCATCAATATTGATGAGTGGGGTATTGCCGATTGCGTCAAGAATGGTTTTCACATGAAGCAAGTTAGCAAGGAAACCTAACTAAGTGAAGGAACTAACCCCTGGGAATCACTTCGTGAAATCAGCGAGAACAATCTTTTTCATTCCACGCATCGCTTGCCACGCGTATTGCGCCTTTTCAGGATCTGGATCGCTCATAAAATCATTCATTTGAAGCGGAATGATTTGCCAGCTCACTCCCCATTTATCTTTACACCAGCCACAATTCCCAGGCTGACCCTCTTTAGTGAGGGCATCCCACAATCGGTCAGTCTCTTCCTGTCCATCGCAGCTAATTGCCAACGAAATCGAATTATTAAAAGTTTCGCCACCAGGAACGCACATTCCTACAAGATCATGGCCATAGACGCTGAACTCGGCAGTAAATAACGCCTCGCCCATGCGATTCTCGCCTTTAACAACAACCTCTTTAAAAGTTTCTTTGTAAAAGTTCAAAGCGCCTTCTAAATCTGCGGGGTACCAAAGGAACGTTTTAAGAGAGGAAGATTGAGTCATCGATTTATCCATTCATCTTTTAGCGTTGCGTAGATCAGGGTATCTGTCCATTCGCCCTTGAAGAATTCCTCTTCTTTAAATTCAGCTTCCTTGCGCAAACCTAACCTTTTAACCAAATTCTCCGACGCAGAATTTCGAATATCCAGATGAGCGTAAACTCGCCGAAACTTTCCGGTGCTAAAGAGATAATCAATCGCAGCGGCACTTGCCTCGGTTGCATATCCATGCCCAGAATAATTGGGGTTTAGTACATAGCCGAATTCCGCTGTCTGATTCTCTTTACTTTTATACATCAAGGAGATCTGGCCTATCACTTTGTTCAAGCCAGGAAGAACTATCCCAAGTAGAGCGTAATCTCCCTCAAAATCCAATTTACTGGCAGCAGAGGCTTTCGCCAGCGCCTCGACGACCTGCTCATAAGTGCGCACTGGCCAAGGAATATATGTCACAACTTCTGCAACCGATTGATACTCGAAGAGATCATCGGCGTCGGCGAGAGAAAGCGGGCGAAGAATGAGTCTTTTTGTGGTCAATCTAAAGTCCGGAGAATTTATCGCCATTGCTGAATATGAGCCAGTGCATTAGCGAAGATCAAGTCCGCGTCGTAATCCATTGTGGCGACGTGATAGCTGTTAGTCATCTCGATGCGTTGCTTCTCTTTGGTACCGATCCCCGACATGATGATGTCGCTGTTGGATATCGGCAAGACATGGTCATCGACGGAATGGAATAACAGAGTTGGGGCGGTAATTTTTCCGAGATTGGCTTTGGTGGCCTTCAGCATTTTGTTCAATTGGATGACGCCCTTTGTAGGCAGCACGTCATAACCCCATTCGGTGACATCTGGTTTCTTTATGTCATCGCCGACAGAGGGCATGCCTGGTTTTAACATAGCCAAGATTGGCGCGAATTTAATTTGCAGCCCGGGGATGTGGATCATGGGATTCACGAGCACTAGTCCATCGACAGCATGGTTTTCAGCCACGTTGAGAGTTGTGCAGCCGCCCATAGACAAACCGAAAATGAATACTTTCGAACAAGTTCTACGAAGGTCTTGCAGGTCCTTGACGACGCGATCAGGCCATTCATTCCAGGAAACCTTGTTCAAGTCTTGCCATTGTGTGCCGTGGCCAGGCAACCTCGGTACACGAACCGAATAGCCGTGTTCGACTAAGTTGTGGGCCCACGGGCGCATCGATGCTGGCGAACCAGTAAAACCATGAACCAAGACAATGCCTATATGAGCATTTTCCCCTCGCCCATCAAATGCAAAATCGGAGAGCCAACCTTCGGGAGCGTTTTCAGTAGCCATTAAAAAAGCCTATTGGCTCCGATAGGTATGTGTCACCACTCTGGCGTACGGTTTCTCTCATGTCCACCACGCGAGAATGGCAACCGTCATTCGATGATTTGGGCAGATCGCTCCAAGACATCACCTTCGTCGTAGTGGATCTGGAAACCACCGGGGCATCCGTTCGAGATGGCAGCGCCATCACCGAAATCGGCGCGGTAAAAGTTCGTGGTGGGCAAATAATTCAAGAATTCCAGACTTTTGTTAACCCCAATTCGCCGATCCCTGCCTTTATTACCGTTCTCACCGGCATAACTGACGCCATGGTTCTCCACGCCCCGCTTATCGCAGAAGCCTTCCCGACTTTCCTTGAGTTCTGCGGCTCTAAAGAGGAAACCGCACTGGTCGCCCACAACGCACCTTTTGATGTTGGATTTCTCAAGGGTGCTGCAGCTCAATTGGGCTATACCTGGCCCAACTTCCCGGTCCTGGATACTGCTCGCATTGCTCGCCTCATTCTCTCTAAAGAAGAAGTCCGAGATTGCAAACTTGGAACCCTCGCTAGATTCTTCAACACAGTTGTCACACCAAATCACCGGGCTTTAGATGATGCTCAAGCCACAGTAGATGTTTTGCATGGACTATTTGGGCGCCTCGGCTCCATGGGAATTTCTTCGCTGGAGGATCTTCAAGGATTTACCAATCGCGTAACTCCAGAACAGCGCAAGAAGAAACATCTTGCTGACGGCATTCCCGCAGTTCCTGGAGTCTACATTTTTCGCGACCGCAATAACGAAGCGCTCTACATTGGCACTTCCCGCAATTTACGTTCACGGGTACGTAACTACTTCGGGTCTGGTGAAACGAGGCGACGAATTCGCGACATGGTGAGCCTTGCCGAAAGAGTTGATGTCATTCCGTGCGCGACCATCTTGGAAGCACAAATACGCGAACTCAGACTTATCTCCGAGAAACAACCACGTTTTAATCGCAGATCAAGGCAACAAGAGAAAGCGATCTGGCTGAAATTGACAGAGGAATCCTTCCCCAGGCTTTCTGCGGTAAGGGGTTCTTCATCGCTTTCCGAACAGTCAGGTTGGGCCGGACCATTTAATGGGTTGCAAGAAGCGCAATACGCGATGGAGGCTATTCATGAAGTAGTGCCCTTGCGCCAGTGCACCAAAAAAATTACAGCCCGGAGCATTCCAAAGGACACCTCATGTGCATTGCTCGATATGGGAAAGTGCGGCGCACCTTGCATTGGCCTGCAAGACGCTGAGGCATATTCACAACACACGATGAACGCGCGCGAACTATTGCACGTCAATAGTTCTCACATCGAAGCACATCTCTCCCAACGGATGCACGATTTGGCACAGATGGAGAGATTTGAAGAAGCCGGCGAATTTCGAAATCGCCTTAGTTCCTTCACAAAAGGTGCCTCTCGAGCTCAACGAATACGCGCCCTGGCAAATATCGCTCATCTCGTTGCAGCCACGCCCACATCAGATAATGGGTGGGAGTTCATTTGCATTCGCTTTGGCAGACTTGCCGCCAGCGCTTCAGCCAAAAATAATTCGGCAATTCAAGAAGTACTTGCCTCTTTGACATTGACCGCCGAGGTCGTAGTTCCCAGCCATGAAGTATTGCCCGCTTCGTCTTACGAAGAAATTGAAAAACTTCTTGGTTACCTCGAAACTCCTGGGGTCCGATTGGTCGAACTTGAGGGCCAGTGGGCGCTGCCAATTTTTGGATCCGGGAATATGCATACTCAATTTCGCGAACAGAGAAGTGCATGGGAAGGTGCTATTCCACTGGAGTAGCGGCCAATTTCTGAGATAGTTCTATCCAATTTTTCAATAGTTTCTTGGCAGCGCCAGAATCAATAGCTTGTGAGGCCCTGACCAGACCGTTCGCAAATTGCTGTTCGACACTCAAGGAGAAATCGGCCTTAAAAGCTGCGATCGAAGCGGCGGCGTTGAGCAATACTGCATCGCGACGCGCACTCTGTTCGCCATCAAAGATTGAATGTAAGACATTGGCATTGAACTTTGGATCGCCACCCACGATTTCAGAAATTGGCGAAAAGTTAATTCCGATATTACGTGGATCAAAAGTTTCGGTTCGCATTTTGCCGTCATTAATCTGGATCACCGTGGAGGTGGTGGAAATCGATATCTCATCCAATCCATCATCGCCGCGGAAGAGGAATCCTTCACAACCTCTATCGGCCAAAACTTTTGCCATAATCGGGAGCATCCGTTCACTAGCCACTCCGATGGCAACAACATTTGACTTTGCCGGATTTGATAGCGGACCTAAAATATTGAAAACCGTAGGCGTCCCTAATTCCTTACGTGCAGGCGCTGCAAATCTCATCGCTGGGTGAAACTTTGGCGCAAAGCAGAAACCGATACCGATGCGACGAACACACTCCTCGACTTGCGGGCCATCTAAAGTGATGACAACGCCTAGTTCCTCTAAAAGGTCGGCCGAGCCAGCCAAAGAAGTGGCTGCTCGATTTCCGTGTTTCACGACGCGAGTTCCGGCCGCCGCGGTAACGATGCAAGCAGTCGTAGAAATATTGATGGTGTTAGCCCCATCTCCCCCGGTTCCGACAATGTCCAAGGATCGCTCGGGGATGGAAATTGGGGCGGCGAATGCAAACATTTGCTCGATCATGGCTGAAATTTCGGATGCGCTCTCTCCTTTGGCCTTGTAAGCCAAAAGAAATGCCTTGATCTCTTCAGTGCTTGCTCCCCCGGCCAGGATCGTTCCCATAGCCCAGTGGATTTGTTCTCTTGAGAGAAGTTCTAGCCGACCCAACTGGGCCAGGACTTGTGCCCATCTCGCTTCATGGGAGAGGCCGTCCAGGGAAGTGTTCAATAGATTCGAGAATTAATGAAGAGCCAGGCGCAGGCGTAATAAGGCTGCCGCGCGATCGGCCAGGGTGAAGGGATCGATGGGGTGGATCACGACGTCATCGGCTCGGGACCATGAGGCCAGCCAGGCATCTTCAGGACGGCCAGTTATTAGCAAAACCGGGGGGCATTGGAAAACTTCGTCCTTGAGCTGGCGGGCGATGCCCATTCCGCCTTCTGGAACGGATTCGCCATCCAAGATAAAGAGGGCCACAGGCTTTCCGGCATCGACATATTGAAAGAGAGCTGGCCCAGTCGCAAACTCCACGATCTGATGGCTCCCGAGGTCACTTGCCACTTTTTTACCTAAGGCGGCGATAGCGCTGGCTCGAACGCTCTGGTCGTCGGAATACACAACGATTACTGGGGTGCTCATGGCTGGCAAGTCTAGCCAACCATGAGCCCCTTCCCAGCCCCTGATGGTGAATAAATAACCAATATTCCACCGCACATCTGCCGTGATTAGTGTCACGACTCCCCGAGGCAGGCTCGGGGGCGTTAGGTCCTATTTGCGGTGAAAATCAGGAATAATGCGCGCGTGACCACAGTGGCAGCAACCCCAGGAAAAGTGACCAGGCCAAACCTCGTCGCCGTCGGAACCATCGTCTGGCTCGCCAGCGAACTTATGTTCTTTGCAGCGCTCTTTGCAATGTACTTCACAACGCGCGCCGTTCAAGGGCCAAAGGTCTGGTTGGCTTCAACCGGAATGTTGAACGTGCGTTTCGCCGCCATCAACACCACCGTGCTGGTGCTTTCATCAGTGACCTGCCAGTTCGGCGTATTCGCAGCCGAGCGTTTTCAAGCCCGGCGCACAGGGAAGCTTTTTCAGTTTTCTAAATGGGGAATGCGCGAATGGTTTGCTCTCACTTTCTTAATGGGGGCTTTCTTCATTGGTGGACAGGTGTACGAGTACGCCAACCTGGTTCACGAAGGTCTATCACTGTCATCCCGAGCCTACGGTTCGGTTTTCTACATCACTACTGGCTTCCACGGTCTGCACGTAACTGGCGGATTAATCGCCTTCCTCATTGTTCTCTTGCGCGTATATAAGGCTAAAAAATTCGGTCACAAACAAGCGACCACGGCAATTGTTGTTTCCTATTACTGGCACTTCGTCGATATCGTCTGGATCGCGCTCTTCTCGGCGATCTACCTCATCAAGTGAGATTGGGCTACTAAAGAAGAATGAAACGACTCTCACGTTATCGCCGACATAAATTTGCTGCACCAGCACTTATTGTCGCAGCCCTGATTTCGATCGGAACAACTTTCTCGATCGCCAGCGCTCTTCCCAGCCAACAACGCATGGAATCAACTGCCCAGACCACGCAGATCGCCGAAGGTAAGCAAATTTTTGCACGCGGTTGTTCTTCGTGTCATGGACTTAACGCCGAAGGCGGTTCTATCGCGCCTTCACTCATTGGCGTCGGCGCTGCTTCAGTAGATTTCCAAGTCGGAACTGGACGTATGCCTATGGCAGATATGAGCCAACAGGCTATGGCCAAAAAACCGATATACAACGAAGAGGAAACAGCGGCCCTTGCAGCCTACGTCGCTTCCCTGGCGCCCGGTCCTGCTGCGGTCACAAACGATCAACTGACATGGGAACGTGATGGCAATACCGCCCAAGGTGGCGAACTTTTCCGCACTAACTGCGCCATGTGCCACAACTTTGCCGCCCAAGGTGGCGCACTGACCAACGGTAAGTACGCGCCTTCCCTTATGGGCACAGAAGCAAACAAAATTTATGAAGCGATGATCACCGGACCACAATCAATGCCGGTCTTTTCGGACAAGACAATTACCCCTGAAGAAAAGTTGTCCATTATCAAGTGGATCAAAGCAGCACAGAAAGAGCCAGGTCTAGGCGGTGCATCACTCGGTCGGGTAGGACCAGTAACTGAAGGATTGTTAGGTTGGACTCTCGGACTTGGACTCCTCATAGGAGTCGCAGTCTGGTTAGCATCGAAGGCGAGATAGTTGTGAACCACGAACTCGAAAAATTTTCCGACCCAGGGCTTCCAGAGCATGTCCACCGTAATGCTGATGTAGATCCCATCGCGGAAAAGCGTGCTGAGCAGCAAGTGGCAATCCTCTTCGTTCTCTCAGCACTGGGAACGGTCCTGCTCATCGGTTCTTATATCTTTATTAAGCCATCGTCTTTTATTTACCTACCCGTTCTCGGTGATACCAATACCCAACAGCTCCTTCTCGGTGTTGGAATGGCTATGTCTCTCTTTTTCATTGGAATGGGCGCTGTTCAATGGGCGCGTAAGTTGATGTCAGACACTGAAGTAATCGCTGAGCGTCACGAATTCCGATCCCCAGATGAAGATCGTGCTGATTTTGTCGCAACAGTAAAAGAGCAGGCCGCTCTTGCTGATGTTGGCCGCCGCACCTTGATCAAGCGTTCACTCGGTTTGGCTTTGGGTCTAGCCGGACTTTCTCCGCTAATTTTGTTGCGCGATCTTGGTCCACTCCCTAAAAAAGAGTTCGACACGACCGATTGGAAAAAAGGTACGCGATTGGTTACTGATCCAGGCGATCGCCCCATCAAACCTTCCGATCTTGAAGTTGGTGCCGTAGCTCAGGTTCTCCCCGAACTTTCCGGTGGAGTTGTCAGATCCCTTGAGAATATTGGCAAAGACGCCGTGCTTCTGATTCGTCTCCGTCCAGAAGAATTTAACTTGGATGCCGAACGACTTTCCTGGACCCATGAAGGCATCATCGCTTTTTCGAAAATTTGCTCGCATATGGGTTGCGCTGTAGCGCTCTACGAACAGCAGACAAAACACTTGCTCTGCCCATGCCACCAGTCGACATTTGATGTTACGAGAGCTGCCAAAGTTATTTTTGGACCAGCAGCTCGCCCACTTCCACAATTGGCAATCACGATTGATGCTGACGGATACCTTGTGGCACAACAACCATTCACCGAACCTGTCGGACCAAGTTTCTGGGAGCGCTCCTCATGACCAATAAAGAACGCATCGCAGGCAACGTCGCTGGTTACGTCGATGACCGTACTGGCGCTGCCAAATGGTTGAAGAAGAACCTCACCAAAGTTTTCCCCGACCATTGGTCTTTTATGTTGGGCGAAATAGCGCTTTACTCCTTCATCATCTTGCTGCTCTCGGGAACCTTCCTTACCTTCTGGTTTGATCCTTCCCAACGCGATGTGATTTACAATGGCTCGTACGCTCCGCTCTCCCATGTGCAGATGTCTGCTGCCTATGCCTCCACTTTGCATATCTCTTTTGATGTTCGCGGTGGACTTCTTATGCGTCAGATTCATCACTGGGCAGCTCTTATTTTCATGACAGCGATCGTTGTCCACTTATTGCGCGTCTTCTTCACTGGCGCTTTCCGAAAGCCACGTGAATTTAACTGGTTGATCGGTGTTGGGCTTCTGACTTTGGGAATCCTCGAAGGTTTCCTCGGTTACTCACTTCCAGATGATTTGCTCTCCGGCACCGGAATTCGCATCGCTGAAGCAATCATCCAAGCAATCCCCGTAGTCGGCTCCTACCTTTCCTTCTTCGCCTTCGGTGGTCCCTTCCCAGGACACGTCTTTATTCCGCGCATTTACATGGTTCATATCTTGCTTCTCCCTGGAATTTTCTTGGCTTTGATTACCATCCACCTGATGTTGGTCTGGTACCAGAAGCACACCCAATATCCAGGCCCAGGGCGCACCGAGAAGAATGTTGTTGGATATCCACTTATGCCCGTCTACATGGCTAAGGCTGGCGGCTTCTTCTTTATCGTCTTCGGAGTTACTGCCTTCCTGGGCGGAGTCGCCTCGATCAACCCGATTTGGCTCTACGGGCCATATACGCCGGGGCAGATATCTGCCGGCTCTCAGCCTGACTGGTATATGGGTTGGCTCGATGGCTTGGTCCGTATGTCACCACCGATCGAAACCCACGCCTTCGGACACACTATTTCTTGGAACATCTTGATCCCAGGTTTAATCATTCCCGGAATTCTTTTCACCGGCATGGCGCTCTATCCCTTTATCGAGAGCTGGATAACAGGTGACAAGCGCGAGCATCACTTGCTCGATCGTCCTCGAAACGTTCCGAACCGAACTGCGCTTGGAATAATGTCTTTGACCTTCATGCTGATCTCATTGATTAACGGTGGTAACGACATCATTGCAACGCACTTTCATCTGACCATTAATGGCATTATGTGGTTCACCCGCATTGGGCTCTTTACAATCCCTCCGATTGCTTTTGTAATCACCAAGCGCATTTGTCTCTCCTTGCAACGCGCAGATCGCGATCTTGTCCTCCATGGGCGAGAAACTGGTCGTCTCGTGATGACACCCGCTGGCGAATTCATCGAAGTTCACGAGCCAATCTCTGCCGCTAAGGCTTGGACGCTTACCCAACACTTGCAAGACCCAGCTCTTGCCATACCGAACGTGGATGAGCACGGCGTACGCAATCCTGCCGGCATTAAAGGACGAATTCGCGCTCGTTGGAGTACTGCAAATGCCGAACAGATTCCTGCCGCCACCGTCACAGAGCGTAAAGAGCTCGAGGATGGACATCACTAATTTGGTCTCAACTTCTTCATGACTATACGTTCTGCAACACCTGCCGACATTCCCACAATGTTGGAACTCATTCATGCACTCGCAGTTTATGAAAAGGCACCTGAGGAAGTTCTGATCACCGCAGAGCAGATTCAATCGCATTTTTTTGGGGATGCTCCCAGGGTTTTCTGCGAAATTGTCGAAGATGACGACCAGATCGCGGGGTTCGCCATCTGGTTTCTCAACTACTCAACCTGGTTAGGTGTCCACGGAATCTACCTAGAAGACCTCTTTGTGAAACCAGAATATCGCGGAAAAGGTCACGGTAAAGCTCTCTTGCAACATCTTGCTGCCAAATGCGTTGAGAATGGCTACGGGAGATTTCAATGGTGGGTTTTGGACTGGAATAGCCCATCGATAGAGTTTTATCGCTCACTTGGCGCAGTCGCCATGGATGAATGGACTATCTATCGCGTTTCCGGTGATCCCCTGGCTCAGTTGGGCTCATCCGGGGAAAAATAACTTAAGAATCTTCCGCCAGTTTCTTCAACCGCACCAGCGTTTTTAAAATGGCTTTTTGATTATTGGAATAAGCATTGAGTCGTCGCAACCACCATTGTGAAATCGAAGGCCGGCCATCAAAGAATTCCGTGACCAAAGTGTGCTCGCCGTCAATTGGGGTCAATTGATACCGCCAGATATGCCTGCCAAAGTGGCGCCAGGCAATGCTTTTTGACTCTTCGAATTCAATGACAGTATTAGTAATACGGTATGGCACTTTGATCTTCATCATCATTCCGAATTTGGCACCGAGCGCCAGGCGCTCAGGGCCGGTTATGTTGCTACCAACCGTGTGTGACCCATCGAAATCTGCGTGCCGGCGTGGATGCGCCAAGAGTTCAAATATCGTCTCTGCCGAGGCATCAATAACTATGCTGCCAGCCTTCAACCGATCAATGCCAGTATCAATGAGATCCGAGCGAAGATCTCCCATCTCGATTTAGTGGGTAACCAGCGAGTCAGAAGGTCCTTCGTATTCAAGAACAAATCCAACAATACTAATGATGAGTGCGCCCGCAGCGATCAGAGTTAGCCACCAACCGATAAGCAACCCAAGGCCGGCGCCTACAAAGGAAAGAGCGATGGGAAGAGGCCACCAGGAATGTGGAGAATAGAAACCGAGCTCCCCAGCGCCATCAGCAATTTCACCGGCGGCGTTGTCCTCGGGCAAGATGCCTCCAGAACGTTTGGCTGAAAACCAAAAGTAGTACCCAATGAGCAAAGCCAGACCCGAACTGAGAGCGATAGCCGTAATACCTACTGGTTCACCGCCGAGCTGCCAATAGATGACAGACATAATCGCGTAGAAAACCGCGAGACCTGCAAATAGTCGCCAGCCAGCTTTCACGGTTAGTGCCCTCCATCGGTATGTGCCATGTGCGGATAATGCAGATCAAATGCCGGACGCTCACTGCGAATACGCGGAATCGAAATAAAATTGTGTCGCGGAGGTGGGCAAGAAGTCGCCCATTCCAGAGATGCGCCGTATCCCCAAGGATCATCAACGGTCACCTTTGGGCTATTTCTCGAAATCCAAATGTTGATCATGAATGGAATCATGGAAAGCGCCAGAAGGAATGAACCAACCGTTGAAATCATATTCATGGTTGTAAAGCCGTCCGTGGACAGGTAATCCGCATAACGTCGCGGCATACCTTTAATTCCTAGCCAGTGTTGGATCAAGAAAGTCATATGGAATCCGAAGAAGAGCGTCCAGAAGTGAATTTTTCCGAGACGTTCATTGAGCATGTGCCCGGTCATCTTGGGCCACCAGAAATAGAAGCCAGCAAACATGGCGAAAACAACAGTTCCGAAGAGAACGTAATGGAAGTGCGCAACCACAAAGTAGGAAGCCGATACTGCAAAGTCCATAGGTGGGCTTGCCAGAATGATTCCGGTCAGGCCACCGAAGAGGAAGGTGACGAGAAAGCCAAGAACGAAGAGCATCGGTGTTTCAAATGTCAGCGAACCACGCCACATTGTGCCGATCCAGTTAAAGAACTTCACGCCCGTTGGGACACCGATCAAGAAGGTCATGAACGAGAAGAAGGGCAGCAAAACTTGTCCGGTCGCGAAAAGGTGATGCGCCCAAACTGAAACTGACAGTGCTGAAATAGCAATCGTTGCCGCAATAAGCCCTTTGTAGCCAAAGACTGGTTTACGACTAAAGACTGGCAAGATTTCGGTCGCGATTCCAAAGAATGGAAGAGCAAGGATATAAACCTCGGGATGACCGAAGAACCAGAAGAGATGTTGCCACAGCATGGCTCCGCCGTTTGCCGGGTCGAAGATATGCGAACCGAAGAGTCGATCCGACTCCAAACCAAAGAAAGCAGCTGCAAGTGGTGGGAAGGCAAGTAGAACCAAAATTGATGTGAGAAGAACGTTCCAGGAGAAGATAGACATACGGAACATCGTCATTCCAGGAGCTCGCATTGTAAAAATCGTGGTGATGAAGTTGACGCCACCGAGAATTGTTCCGACGCCACCTATGGCAAGACCTATAACCCAAAGATCGCCGCCGATTCCGGGGGAATATTGAGAGTTGGCAAGTGGAGCATATGCAGTCCAACCGAAAGAAGCTGCTCCGCCAGGGCTAAGGAAGCCAGCAAATGCCATTAGTCCGCCGAATAGGTAGAGCCAATATGAGAGCATGTTCAGACGCGGGAAAGCCACGTCGGCAGCTCCAATTTGCAAAGGCATGATGACGTTGGCAAAACCTACAAAGAGTGGCGTTGCAAACATCAGCAACATAATCGTTCCGTGCATCGTAAATATTTGGTTGTATTGCTCGGTGCTGAGGAACTGCAATCCTGGCCGAGCTAATTCAGTTCGAAGCAATAGAGCTAGAACTCCACCCACCAAGAACCAGATAAAAGAAGTTATTAAATAGAGATAGCCGATGGTCTTATGGTCCGTTGAAGTAATCCACTTTACAAAGAGGCGACCTTTCGAGGTCGGCGCCTTCTGGGTGAGGGTCTTCGTAATAACTGGCTCTGCGTAAGTCGTCATCGATTAGGCCACCTTTAGTGAATTGAGATAATCCTGATACTGCGCTGGCGTCACAACTTTAACTTTGAAGAGCATCTGAGAGTGGTCTCGACCGCATAAAATGTTGCAGCGCCCGGGGTACTCGCCGATCTTGTTAGCTGAAAATTCCAAATGGTTTTCGACGTGCGGCAGAGTTTCCATCTGAATCATAAACGCCGGGATCCAGAAACCATGCACTACGTCAGAGGCAGTAAGCGTAAATCGCACTCGTTCACCTTGAGGCAAAACCAAGACGGGCGGCTTTGCGGGCGTGCCAGTAACGGTGACGTTGGGTCCAGTACCCGCATCGTCATAAGTAAACTGCCAAGACCATTGGATAGCGTTGACGTGAATGCTGTGCTTGATCTGCGAAACCGGAGTCAGCTTGGTGATACGAGATTCATCGCGCGCTGTGTAGGCAAAGAGCACCGCCACGATGATGAAGGGAATCAGTGTGTAGGCAACTTCAGTGGGCACGTTGTAACGCGTCTGCTTGGGGAATTCCTCGCTCTTTTTGCGGTGGAAGAAGACTGGCCAAAGAATCAGAACCAAGGTCAGCAAGCCAACTACGCCCGCTGTGATCCAGGCTCCTTGCCATAAGGTCAGAGAAGTATCGTTGACGCTCGACAACCCTTTGTCATAACCCAATCCAGAAAGATTGGAAGAGGAGCATGACGAGAGTGCGGCAACAGCGGCTGAGACCAAAAAGGCAGACGTCATTCCCCGTTTAAATTGCATGGCGCAAGGATACTTGGCGAATTGTCCAGTTCGCATCAGCCACTCGCTCGGGGTAACGTTCTAAGCGTGGTTCCTATCACAGCCCGATTCCAGGCCGAATCCGCCCTCCATCCGGCGGCTCGCGCCTTATTGCTAGAGATTTTCGATCAGGGCTGGGCCGAACCTCGAAAACTTCACCTGGAGTCCCGTCGAGCCGCAATATTGCTCCAGGAGGCCAAGGAGTCGATTGCCGCGGATTTGGATCTATCCCCCACCGAAGTCCATTTCTTAGGCGAAATCACTCTAGGTTTTCAATTAGGAATCATGGGTTTGATCCAGCCAGAGACTCGAATGGTTCATTCCAGCATTGATCGAGCAGAAGTATTGGCGATTGCCTCCCAATTCCCCAGTTCGGTGGAAATGGAGGTCTCAAATTCTGGGGTGGTCGCTTTACCCGAGCTTCGCCCCAGCGATTTATTAATCTGGCAATATGTCAATGCAGAGACTGGCTTGATTCGCACAATGCCCATCGAACTGGTGGAGTTTTCGGGCCGAGTATTTGTTGATCACACCGCATACCCAACCCAGGCACCGGCGATTGCGTCCTGGTCGAGCGCTTTATGGGATTCCTCTTCCTGGAGTGGGCCTAACGGTCTTTCGATTTTTGCTTTAAGAACCGGTGCGAAAGGTTGGCGAAACCCGTTCCCACATCTTCACCAATCCGTCGTTCCCTCTGGCTTTTCCCTACCTTTAGCGTTGGCGAGTGCTGTTGCCCTGCGTCACTGGCGCAGCGATGAGGAAGTTAACAAAACCAAAATTACGAAATTGGCCACAAGGATTAGGGCTTTCATTTCAGAGAACATCCCTGACACAGACATGATCGAAGAGCAATGGAACAGTTGGTCTGCAATTGTTTCGCTCTCCTTTCTCTACATCGACGCCGAACGTCTGCAATCAGATTTAGCCGACGAGGGATTTACTGTTGATTCGGGCTCGGCTTGCACGTCGGCCAATCTAGAAGCCAGCCATGTCCTTAAAGCAATGGGGTTGTTGTCGCAAGGAAATATCCGATTACGTCTACATCATGATGTGACGGCAACCGAGATCGATGTTTTTCTGCCAGTTCTCAAACGACTAGTTGAAAAGCAGCGACAATAAATGTCAGGCGAGATCGTAGACGCACGAGGAAAGCGCTGCCCGCTACCTATAATCGAATTAGCTCAGGCTTTAAAAATCATAAACATCGGTGAATCACTCACTTTGTTAAGCGATGATCCTGCAACTGTCGCAGACCTCACCGCATGGGCGCGAATGACTAGAAACGAAGTTGAACAAGAAGGGGATTTCGAGTTTTTGGTTACAAGGCTTAATTAACCAACGAGGTGCGGCTTAATCTTTCCTTGGATTTCGGCGCGAGCGTGTTCACCATAAGCAATTTCGAATCGGGTAAGAAATTCCCCTTCGTCGAAGCGATACTCCTGAGTTCCCTTAGTTTCGAGGCAATAAGTGGCCAACATCGAGCCCAATTGGGCGCACCGTTCGTGACCGAAGCCCCATGAGAGCCCGGCGATAAAACCTGATCTAAAACTGTCGCCAATACCTGTGGGGTCGACTTTTCCGCGTTCTTGCGGAACCACGACTTCAATATTGGATTTACCATGTTCTTCAACTCGAACTCCATCAGAACCTAGAGTGATAACGCGCACCTTCACTCGATCCATAAGTTCTGAGTCACTCCAGCCGGTCTTCTGTAGCGCCAGCGCTAATTCATATTCATTGAGAAAGAGATAGGTGGCACCGTCAACAAGCAATTTAATTTCTTCCCCACTCATGCGAGCCAACTGCTGTGATGGATCGGCGGCAAAAGGGATCTGCATAGAACGAGCCGTTTCCGAATGGCGAATCATGGCTTCAGGATCATCGGGGGAAATTACGAGAAGATCGAACTTTCCAACTTTGTCGATGATAGGGCCAAGTTCAATTTCTCGAGCTTCACTCATGGCACCTGGAAAGAAGGAAGCGATCTGATTCAGATCATCATCTGTTGTCACCATGAAAGTGGCGGTAAAGAGATTTTGAGAGATGAGAACATGCGAAGTATCTACGCCGTGCCTGCTTAGCCATGCATCGTAATCTGCCCAGTCTTTACCTACTGCGGCAATCAAGATGGGATTTAGCCCAAGAGCTGCCATCCCAAACGAAATATTGGCGCCACATCCACCGCGGCGTATATCAAGACTGTCGACTAGGAAGGAGAGTGAGACTTTAGAGAGCGACTCGGCCACCAAAGAATCAGTGAATTTGCCGGTAAAGGTCATCAAATGATCATTACCCACGGACCCAGCGACAGCGATTTTCATAGGAGCATTATTGCCCCTGCTTCTAAATTACCAACAACTTCAAGAAATTTAGTTAAATGAATCTCCGCAAGCACATGAACCTTGGGCGTTTGGATTGTCAATAGTGAAACCTTGTTTTTCAATGGTGTCGACAAAGTCAATGGATGCGCCCATCAGATACGGGGTACTCATCTTGTCAGTAACAACCTTGACCGCACCAAATTCAGAGATGGTGTCGCCGTCAAGGGCGCGATCGTCAAAATAAAGTTGATAGCGAAGGCCAGAGCATCCGCCCGGTTGAACAGCTACGCGAAGGCTAAGGTCGTCGCGACCTTCCTGAGCTAGAAGAGCTGCAACCTTGGTTGCTGCTACATCGGTCAGCGCGATTCCAGCAGTCTGAATTGTGATGTCCGTTGTGGTCTCTGTGCTCATGTCTCTCCCCTATTACTGATACCCGTATCGCCGATACAGATACATCCTGGTCCAAAGGTTACTGCCTTAGGTAACCCTTTGCCCGCCAAATCTATTCCCATTGGGTTGGCTTACCGCGATTTTTGGGTAGACAATGGCGCCATGTCGCTCACCGATTTGCTGCTTTTAGGGCAAGGCCAAGACCTAGCCAGCGAAAGAGGGGTCTCGTGCGACGGCGCTCTGCCGGCTGCTAGCGACCCAGGATTGATCCAAAGAGCTCAGGACGCTCGTGCCGCTCTGGGATCCCGAGCCATGATTTTGGGCCACCACTATCAACGCGAAGAGGTCATTCAATTTGCAGATATCACCGGCGACTCCTTCAAGCTGGCCCAAGCTGCCGCCGAAAATTCATCAGCCGAGTACGTATTGTTCTGCGGCGTTCATTTCATGGCTGAGAGCGCTGACATCTTGACCACGCCAGAACAGAAAGTCATCCTTCCGGATCTCGCCGCTGGATGTTCGATGGCTGACATGGCAAGCGCTAACCAAGTTGATGATTGCTGGCAAGCACTGCAAAATCTAGGCATAGCCCAATCGACGATCCCCATTACATATATGAATTCGACTGCGGCGATTAAAGCCTTCACCGGCCAAAACGGCGGCGCGGTCTGCACCTCCTCTAATGCCGAAAGAGCAATGGCGTGGGCATTTACCCAAGGCGAAAAGATTCTTTTCTTGCCTGACCAGCACCTAGGTCGAAATACTGCTGTTCTCAAGTTGGGGCTCAAACTCTCTGACTGCGTCCTCTGGAACCCGTGGAAGCCCCAAGGTGGACTTACTGCAGAGGAGATCAGGTCGGCCAAAGTAATTCTCTGGCGTGGTCATTGTTCAGTTCACGGTCGTTTCACTCTTTCAAATATCGAACAAATGCGCGCGCGCGTGCCGGGCGTTCAGATCCTCGTGCACCCTGAGTGTCAACATGAAGTTGTTTCGAACGCGGATGTAGTCGGAAGCACTGAGATGATCATTAAGACAATCGCTGATTCACCCTCTGGATCTACCTGGGCGGTCGGAACCGAGCTAAATCTGGTCTCTCGACTCGCTGCCCGATTCCCAGATCGACGAGTTCTCTTTTTAGACAAGACGGTCTGCTATTGCTCCACAATGAATCGGATCGATCTACCTCATCTGGTTTGGGCCATGGAATCACTCGTGGCTGGACGTTTGGTCAATCGAATCCAAGTTGAGGCCGAAACGGCCAAGTACGCCAAAGTTGCATTGGAAAGAATGCTGGCTCTACCGTAACGGCATGAGCGATAGCGCAAACACCAATTCTCCCTCCGATTCAACTGCCAACGACAAATCAGGCAAAGGTCGCGCCACCCCTACTCGCAAAGAGGCGGAGGCTAAGCGAAAGGTAAATTCACTCGCGCCTGCCAAGAATAAGGCCGAGCGTTTTCGCGATCGCGAACAGGCAACTGTGCGCAGACGTGCTGCGCGCGAGGCATATATGCGTGGCGATGAATCCGCACTTCCTGCTCGTGACAAAGGTCCGGTGCGCAAATTCGTTCGAGACTACGTGGACTCACACCGATCCATTGGCGAATACTTTCTGCCCGTGATCATCATCGTTTTAGTATTGACTGTCATTCCTAACCGCTATGTGCAGTTGATGGCGATTCTCTTTATGTATTCAGCCATGCTCTACTCATTACTCTCGGGCTTTCTTTTTACCTTCAAAATTCGCAAACTAGTGCAGAAGCAATTTCCAGGCGCGCCAACAAAGGGGCTAGGGATGTACGGCTGGTTGCGATCGACGCAAATGCGTCGCATGCGCGCTCCCGCACCTCAAGTCAAGCGCGGGGAAAAGAACTAATTCGGCAACTTTAGGCTCTTGGATTAGGGCTTTGAGTCTTATCTGAATTTCGTTCTGGAATATCGCCCAAGAGAACATCAATTCTGTACATAACGTCGGCATCCAATTTGATTCCAGAAGCTTTGACGTTCTCTTTCACTTGAGCCGGTTTAGTCGCGCCCATGATGACAGAAGAGACATTCTGATTCTGAAGGGCCCAAGCCAAAGCTAATTGTGAAAGCGATAGTCCCATCTCTTCCGCAATCGGGCGCAACTGCTGAACCGCAGTGAGAACTTCCTCGCGCA
>SESB01000659.1_pt1 | contig 24447 bp, 15 predicted proteins | sample 3171441 | NCBI WGS metagenome assembly SESB01 (sample SAMN06051867, study PRJNA518727) | freshwater metagenome | biome: subpolar coniferous forest; feature: holomictic lake; material: water; isolation source: holomictic Lake 227, 6 m depth | place: Canada: near Kenora, Ontario | collected... | reverse complement strand
TGGTGAGGAGTCTTTCCTTGAGAGATTAGCCGATCAGCGACGCAGACTTTTTTTTACGCTCCCTGTTGATCCAACCAGTCCATATCAACACTGGGGCCTTACTTCATTTATGCACGCGGGCGACTACATGGCTCTGAGTGAGGCGGCCGAAACCCGCAAAACCATCGATGAAAATGCCAGATCGCAGATAGTTCGAGGTTTAAATCGCGTAATGACGGGGTTACTTATCGAGAACTCCGATAAAATCTTCGTTGCTGGTAGTGGTGGATCAGCCCACGCCCGCATAGGAACACTCTGTGATACTGAAATACCGGCTCGAAAAAATCAAGGTATCGGCTTATCCATAAAATATGACAAGGTTACTCAAAGACCATGTATTGATGTCGTGGTCTCAAAAAATGCTTCCGCTGTCAAGTTGGACCTGACTCCAATTCGTTTTGAATTCCTGTGTCGGGTTGCTGATGGTGCACTCCCAGGCAGTTTCTCGAATGAATGCCTTGAGGATTTGCTTGCATTTAAAGTCAGGCTACTGAGACAGGTCGAGGCATCGAGGCAGACCGCATCCGGTGATTCGGATGAAGAGATGCAAGAGGATGTAGGTGCACTGGACTTGTCCTTCATCGAGATCAATGACAATGACGGCCATGGCTCGCTGCGGCGGATGACCGTGAGGGTTCCGGTATGATGAGAGAGCGCATAGCCGACCTGAAAAACGAAGGCAGTTTCGCCGTCGACGAACACATTTGGGGCCACCGTCTATATGATGAGCAGCTACCTCATCTGACTTTTTTGGAATTCCTGAGTGTACTAGAGTCTAATGCCGCTAACCCATTAATCGAGGGTGACAACGGAAGAGCACGTTATCGGCCTCGCAGGCAAATGCGACTAAGAAACCTATTGTTTAACAATCCATATGTTGAGCAGTTTCGCACCAAGTCGATGGCCGATGCCGATAAATGGCTAGCCTGGGAGGAGATGTTCCTTACTAGTGCTGCTGGGGTTAACAAAGGCGACCTAGCCTATCTACAAAGCACCTTTTTAAATTTTAATGACTTCGTTAAGGCACTGGACGTGCTGCGGCTTTCGGCATTTGAAGCGAACAGTAATAAGAGGTGGAGTTCAAAATTTGTGTTCCCTTTCGGTCCTGATGCACTTTATGAAGATATTCGAGTTGATGCGAAGGGTGGGGCCTCGAATGACCGCCGCTTTTTTGCTCGCACAGGTGAGTTGCTTTACTTAATGCTTTGTCGGTCCGTCAACGCGCCAAAACTTGGGCCGCTTCTTGTCAGCCGACTCTTCAATCAAGCCGCCCCTCTGAACCGTCTGGCCAAAGCTCTGCAAAGTGACCCGCAGCATGCTGGTGATGAAGGGGGCAGAGAAACTGGCTACCTACCGCATCGGAAACTGCCGAGGTTCGACAGGATATGCGATGACTGGCTGGCCATTCTGTCTCTAGATATGTCAGCGACAGATGCGATTGAGCACCTTGTGGCATCAGCGGGCTTGAACCTACTGCTGTATTTCCTTGAAAGAGGGAAGTCAGCTGCTGGAGATTCCGACCCAGTCGAGTTCGTGTGCGAGATTATTTCGCGCGACCGTACCAAGGTCAGAGCGCTATCTGGAGATTCATGGCAAGCCAACCAAGCTGTATCGCTTAGAGCCATCAGAGCCTCAATCGAGGCGGTCCGTGCCCTGCCGGAATGGGAGCAAGCTTTGGGTTCTGCCGATGCAGGAAGCGCTTGCGCCGACGTGATGAGGGGAATGTTTCAGTGGCCGTCAGACGAAAAGGCGGCGGAATCTACGCCCGAGGGCCTTATTGCTGATCTGCTCGCGGAAGCCGAGTCTCGTCACGTTCAGCACGTTGGTCGTATCCACGGAGCTTGGGCACGAGCTGTCGGCCTGAGTTCGAGGCGACTCAGTCGTCGAACTCGTTATGCTCCGAACGACCGTTTGCTGAAGACCCTCGTCGTGACCGTGGTCGAGGGGAGGATGGAGTTTGGTGAGTTTCTCCGCGAAATCCACCGTCGCTATGGTTTCATCATCGGTGAGGCCGAAGGTGTCAGGCTGGTCAGGGACAACCTGGTGGACCAGGAAGCCCTGAACGACAACGCCGCTCGTCTGGAGTCGAGGTTGCTCGGTCTTGGGCTGCTCAGACGCCTGTCAGATTCTTGCGCTTTCGTAGAAAATCCATTCTACCGTCACGAGGAAACCATTTGATGTTGGCCGACCGCATCATCGGGCGCGTTGGCGCCAACATCCTCAAGTCTCGCGTTAAAGATTTGGGAGCGGGCGCTGTCTCAGCGGACTCTACAGCGCGCTTCCGGCTTGATCGGCTTTCACCGTCGCAAGTCGCGGCAGTCGTGCGAGAAGTGATATCGGACACAGAATTATCTACTATCGTGGACGTTAAGATTCCAGAGACACTAGTCGCTCACCTCGTCATGCCCCCTGGCACTGTCATCAGCGGCAATGCCGGCCTTGGCCGAAACAGCGATACCGACAAAGCGGTGCTTCTGACAGCAAATGGTGATGAACCCGCCATTGCCGATACAGTCGCCTACGTGACAGCGCTTGGCGCCAAAGAATTTAAATCAAACGGCGAAGCCTGGGCTGAGGCGACCACAAAGGTTGCTGGAGTTACCTTGGTTTCAGAAGAAGCGCGCGTGTTTCGCGCTGCTCTAAATGGCTTACTACAAGCTATCGAGTTGTCTTTGATGCAGGCGGGAGAGTTCTGCAGTTCAGTTGCCGACGCCGTGACATCGCAAGGACTTCCAGTCCGAGAAGCTGTTGGATGGTCGCTCCCGCTCGTCGGTTTGCCGAGAGACACATCTCTGTTTTCAAATACTAAGACTTTTGCAACGGCAGCAAATCCCTGGCAAAAGTCCTTCGATAAACTCGTAACAGATCGCCAACCGTTGCTTGGTAAGCTGCGCAAGAATGGTCAACCTATCGATCCTTCGGAACTTGAGGAGCGCTACGAGACAGCTCATTCAGATATAAAGGAACATGCTCGTGACACTGTTCTGGCGTTTATCAAGGCTAGGCCAGGTGACAATGCTCCGGCAATGCAATTGGCTCTCCTTGAATGGGAGACCGATGGCGTGCACATGCTGTTCGACAAGCCCAAGGCCAAACAGCAGGGCCTAGCCCAGGCAACCCTGACATTCTTTGATGATGACCAACCGGATGTCCTTGATAAGAAATGGAAGTTACATCTTGAAGAATTGAAGACGCGTGAAAAGCGCCAGGAGTGGAACAGCGATGATGAGGAGTTCTTCGAACTACATCGCCATTTCCTTGATGCGGATTCTGCCTTGCGTGCGCGTTGGGAGAAAGTTGTTTTCGGTAAGCCTGTTGAGTGCGTAGACTTTCTCGATGGCCTAGCAACGGTAACCCAACGGCTCGTTGGTTCCTCAGAGCCTCGTCGCGGTGATCGATTCTTAAGGGTACGAGTTCGCCGCAGCAGAAAGGACTGGAGAACCAACTTCAATCACGATGCTGGAGCTTTTTTTTCGACCATGTATCGTGGGTTGTCAGAACTCTTAGGGGAACGGATTGACTGGAAGCTTGATGGCCAGCGGACTGTTAGCCCCCTATTTGATTACCCGACCTTCTATGAAAGCGAAAAAGCAGCTGATAAGTCGGGAAAGCTTAAGCAATGCACCTCCGAAGCTAAACATGCACTGCAGATCAAATTTGAAGTATCTCTTATCGAGCGTATTGGAGCAAATGAATCGACGCTGAGGAAGACGCAAATGCTCTGGTCAGCTAGGCCAGAGGCTATTGGGTTTGCGCTGCGCGAGGATGTTTTGAGACTCCTTGAAAAAGGAGGCTGCGCATGCACTGAAGTACCAAGACGCCTTGTCAGTTCCAAAGGTGGGACCCAATCGGTCTCTCTGCTCGATGTCAATACCCTCGAAGCTACATTTGGACGGGATGCTGGGAGTCTTGTTCCCCCTCCCAATCGAATTAAGAGCCTTCGTTTTGAAATTAAACAGACCATCGATGAACTACGAAAAGATGGCCGGTACTCATCAGACCAACGAGATGTTATCAGAAAAGCGTGGGACGCTTTCGAGGCTGATTACCAAGAAGCACTTCAAGACTTTGTAGAGCGTGGCCTGCACGCGGAATCAATCCTCAGACAGGCTGAAACCTTTGGAGCTTTACTAAGAACATTGTTGGCGCACGCGCGTGGCGACCTATGCCGCTCGAAGCTTGTCAGTAAGGTTCTGTCGGTTGGAACATGCCTGTTGTCTGGAGAGTCATCTGCTCTGATTATTCCGCCATGGCATCCTGAGCGCTTGAAGGGATTAGCCGTTAAGACAAGAAGGACAGCGGGCCTTATTGGACACATGTTGAGCGGAGAGAATGTCTCATTCGGTGATCGCAATATCTTTTTTCAAGAATTCTCAACAGAGATGGAGCATCCATTCTATCCAGAGATTGCAGTAGCTGGACATGGAGGCTGTTTGACTCTGGTTTCCGAAACGGCAACTGTAAATGGTTATAGCCTCATGGAGCCGCCGGCACGAGGCACGGATAGACTACAGACAGACGTTCTTCCAGGCAGTGCCGCCAAAGAGATACGGGAACTCGTCGAACGATACATCAATCTACAGCCTCACGAGGCTGACAATCTGAGTGTCTTACTCTATGATGCTGATGCAGCTGCTCTGCCATTGGCAGCTGTCCGCGAATTGTCGGGCATGCAATCGGAGGCGAACCTTCAGTGCAATGTTTCTGTCTCGCATCGTGATCCAGGTAAGCAGCGCGCTATATATGCCGAATTGGTGTCGAGAGCTGACTCTGACCTTGACGCTCCTATTGTCAGCGAGACTGCAGAAAACTTTATGTCACAACTGCGGGTCTCCGTCTCACCGCTGCAGTCCAATCCGCCGAGGTCATCAGATGGCTTCAAACCGTTCGACATTGCGTTTCTGCACGATGTCGTCGCGCGGACGGCAACAGTCGAGTGGCTTCCCATGGAATGGGCCGTCGATCAGAATGACCTGGAGCACGCTCCCTCTCGGTGGTCCTATCGCGCGGTTTCGGGTGAAGACGAGCTGAAGGCCGCCACGCTACTGACATGCCCGCGACAGACACGGTCGGGGCGTTCATGGGGCGATGCCGTTGCGGCGGTGGTCAGGCAGTCTGACCACATTGAGGGAAAGCGGGTAGCACCAGCACGCCGCATCTCGCTCCAAGACCACCGCCTGAAGTCCGTTCTGGACGAGGTCCATGGCTTGGCCGAATGGGTAGCCACTCATGACGAATTGCTCGACAAACGGCAACTGAGGGCAAACGGTATCAAGGTTGTAAGATATCGGCATCAGCGTACCAACGGTCGGAATATGATTGTCAGCTCGACATCGGAGCTGCGACTTTTAGATGTGCTGGTTCGCAGGCGGATTCTTGAACTGGGTTTGTCGCTGTCTGAAGCAGAAATCGAGAGTGCATCCCGTCGCTTGGTCGAGGACGCTCTTGCTGTGTCGGGAGACATTGTGCTGAGGGCCGCCAAGCGTGGTGTCTCCGCTGGTGAACTTGTGGGTTTGGTTCTCAGCCGCTTTATTGTGGAACGTGAATTCCGCATGATTTGCGGGGACGGATCCAGGCCGTGTCTGGCGGTTTTCTTTCTGCTGGACGATTACGCCGCTTGGCTGGCCCAACGCGAGAACCGGTTGGCCGACCTTCTCGGGCTATGCGTCGAGGAGGATGGTGACAGCGTTCGGCTGCATGTTGCCGTTGTTGAGGCAAAGTACGTTTGTGCGGCGGGGAGTGCTGAGGCTCGGCGCTCATCGAAGGCCCAGCTTGTAGCCACCCTCTCGACGCTCGACGACGCCTTGTTCGGTGACCCTGGCAGGTTGGACTGGACCGAGACATCTGGCTTTCTCGCCTGTCAGACCTGCTGCTTGACGCCGCTGTTCCACCTGGGGCGACAGGTCTCCTTGAGCGTGCTCGCGCTGCCATCAGAGACGGAGCGGCCCGTATTTCTCTCCGTGGCTACTCGCATGTTTTCGTCCATTCTGCCGAGGCAGAAGGCAACTCCCCTGGTTCCGAGCGTGTTCCGATTGAGTCGCGTTCACAGTCGCCTGCTCACCAGGAAGTTTTTGACCGGCCGGAATTGAGGCGGCTTGCCGAAGCTTATGCCCGTAACGAAGACCCAACAGCTGTCAGGGCGTCTATCGGTCATGATACCCCCTGGCTGAAGTCCGAAACACGCCCACCCGCTCGCCGTACGACATGGACGGAGATGCTCGGCGGTCTCGTGCCTTCCCCTGCCACGCCTGAGGATGTGCAGAGAGCGCCAGCCACCGTCAGGGATGAGGAGTCCCCAGTCGACACCCCCCAGCCTCCATCCGAAAAGCGTCTAACGCCTGTTGCCGAAGCTCCAGCCGGTCCGGCCGCCCTGTCACCTCCTATGGATGGAAAGCGCCTATATGGGTCCGCTCTGACAGCCCTGGTCAATGCAAAGGCCGCACGGCAAACCGCTGCAGGTGGTGAGCGCGAGGAATGGGCGACAAGCCTAACAGCCAAGCTGAAAGCAGCACTGAATGGGTATGGTCTCCAGGCTCAAGTGTTGGGAACGCGGCTGACCCCGAATGGCTGCTTAGTGCGGTTCGCTGGTTCGGACCGGCTTCGTACCGAAGACATTGAAGCAAGGCGGACCCAGCTGCTGACAACACATGGCATTCGCCTCGTGACGATTCAGCCGAAGCCAGGCGAAATTGTTGTTACCTTGGCTGGTGAAACCCGTCGAGCGGTTTCAATGTGGGACACGTGGGCAGTCCGAGAAATCAATAGAAATGCAGCTGGCATCAACACATCATTCATTCTTGGTTTGCAGGAACTGAATGGCTTCATTCTCTATCTGAATCTTGGTGGAGACTTCGGCGGACTAACTCAGCATGAGCCGCATTCACTTGTAGCTGGCACGACAGGAAGTGGTAAGTCAGTCCTGGTTCAGGCGGTGCTGCTGGATATTGCCGCGACGAACCCCAGCAATCTCGCCAAGATTATTCTCATCGACCCTAAAATGGGTGTCGACTACACGGCCTTGGATACCCTGCCACACCTGCGAGAACCAATCATCGTCGAAAAGGAGAAAGCGACTGTCGTCTTGGCGGCGGTTGTCGATGAGATGGAAGCTCGGTATCGGGCGTTCGCGGCTGCGCGTGTCCGCGACTTGGCTTCCTATAATGCCAAGGCGGCCGTCGAGGAGCGTATCCCAATGCTGTTCCTGGTCCACGACGAGTTTGCCGACTGGATGCTCGACGAGGAATACAAGTCAGCGGTGAGCAGGGCGGTCCAACGGCTCGGCATCAAGGCCCGTGCTGCAGGCATTCATCTTTTCTTCGCCGCACAGCGACCTGACAAGGACGTGATGCCGATGCAGCTCAGGGACAATCTCGGCAATCGACTCATCCTCAAGGTGGCCAGCGAGGCGACCTCAAAAATCGTTCTGGACAGGCCTGGTGCTGAACAGCTTCTCGGCAGAGGCCATCTGGCGGCCAGATTAAGTGGCGAGCAGGGTCTGGTCTATGCGCAGGCACCATTCCTATCGGATGCCGACATTGCTGAAGCTGTTGAAGCAATCATTGTGGACGATGCGAGGGTACTAGAAGTAGCTAAGTCTAATGACAAAATGACCACAAACTAGGCCCTCGAATAAAACCTTCCACTTAACCCATTGAGAATGAAGCGTGAAATGACCGTACAAATTGACCAAATATTTACAGCGAAGGCAGAGAACATCTGGCAGTTTCTCAATACGGCGGGGCAGGGTTGCTATATACCTGCATATCAGCGCCCGTATGCATGGGATAGCGGAAACGTTGACCGACTAGTTGATGATGCGATTATCGGGATTAATCATCTTCTCGAAAGACAAAATGCGATTAGCTTTCTTGGGACTGTAATTGCAATCCATGACATTACCAATGTTACGGTAAAGCCTGTGTACCAGTCTGAAGTTGCGCAACGTGTTATGACGATTATTGATGGGCAGCAGCGTATCAGCACGTCGATAATGATGAATATTGCCCTTCACAATCATATAAGGCAATTGCTGAAAAAGCTCGGAGATGCATCAAAGAGTGAATTTGAATGGATTCATGGACAGGGTGAGTGCGCTATAGCAGAACTATGGACTACGTTCGCACTCGACCAAAACATTGGCAATCCTTTAGCTAATCGCTATTATCCCCGCGTGATTAGGGCATTTGATGATGTATGGTCAAAGAAGGGGTCTCAGGCACTTTATAGGTCGCCTATAGCGAGACTAACTTGGAAATATATACAGGCTCATATAGATGGGACTGCGGAAGACTTTTCTTATTCAGCGTCTGAGGGAACCGAAAATATTGACCATAAGCATAAGCTTATTGTCAGTGTATTCTCATATATAAAGTCTGTATTGGCCGAAATGACGGCGAAGAAACCGGATAAATATAACTATCCAGATGTTCAGTCTCTCATTGCTCATCAGCATTTCATGAAGGCTCTCTGGGGCTACATGCCACCTGATTCTGTAGTCGAGTTTATAACGACACAAAGTGCTAATAAAAACTATAACGACTATTGCGCCCTATTGAGAAGCTTAATATTTTACAAATACTATAATACGCGCATGGCGTGGACAATCGTTACCACGCGCTCTGAGGATGATGCATTTGATATGTTTGAGGCTCTGAACACAACTGGAGAGCCTTTGACAGCATTTGAAACATTCAAGCCAAAAGTTATTGAAGCAGAGGGACTTGAAAACTACGAGAACTCGGATTCACATCGCAATATGTTAAAAATCGAGGAGTATCTTGACGCCTTCAAGAAAGCAGATGAGCGGCAGCGTGCTACTTCAGAACTTTTAATTCCACTCGCTCTCGGAGAAACTGGGTACAAACTTCAAAAAAACCTCGGAGATCAACGAAGGTATTTAAGAGATCACATAGATAGCCTAACTCATAAAGTTGAGAAGCGGGATGTTGTCGCGTCACTGGCCAGCTTGGCAAGCTTGCTTCGCACTGCATGGTCGTGCAATGAGTCTGACTGCGCACTTGAAGCATTTGGAAAGTTTGATCAAGAGACTGGTTTTTGCTTCCAGTCGCTTAAAAGCCTTAAGCATGCAGTAGCGATTGCCCCTCTGTCTCGATTTTATGATGTATATCGCCGAAGTTCGTCGGAAAGTTCCGCCCAGTCCAAGGCCAATTTTATTTCAGCGATCAAAGCGACAACAACGTTCTCAATGCTTTGGCGTGGAGGTTATGGCGGTACTAATAATATTGATGGAGTTTATCGGACAATCATGCGTGACGGGGTTCCCACCATATCTGTTGAGCCATTAGCAAAACGAGCGAAAAATATTCACGGGAAAGTGTGTATTAACAATTATAAATCGGCACTTCAGAATCATCTGTTCTCAAACTTCCCAGATAAAGAGTCTTGGGTTAAATCGGCAGCGCGCATTCCCATCTATTCCAATTCAGCGATTGTTGCTAAGTTTCTGCTGATTGTTGCTAGTGATGACGCTGTACTGGATCATGATGGTGACGGCTTAATTGTGCGTGGTATAAAGGGTGTCGCACCAACAGTGCGATCCGATGCATGGGGAGATGCCGTCTTATACACAGTTGAGCATATCGCCCCACAATCTAGAAAATCAGAGGGCTGGGACGAAAAAATATATGACGACCCACAGACTATACACCGTCTTGGAAATCTAACACTTTTGCCATCTGGAATTAATATTAGTATGGGGAATAAGTCATGGGAGAAAAAGAAGCAAATATATAAATATCTTTCAGCCGAAACAGCATCCGAAGCTGAAGGGATATACGCAACTTTCCCATCCTGTGGATTGGAGGACATCCCTAGCAATGGACCGATTATCGGTACGGCAACTTATATGCCAATGTGCAAGGCAATAAGTAGATATTCATCAGATTGGAGTGTTGACATTATCGAACAGAGGTCTACAAGATTAGCGGAACTCGCTTATGATCGTATTATCAGCTGGCTGAAATCGTAGGAACGAAACACCTTCTGTGGTTTAAGGGGGAGATTTTTGTATGGTCGAGAGTAACGCTATGACTCATATGGCTCGCAACGGAGACTAAATCTCTCCGCCCAGTCATATGTTGTCAGAGCTTCCTTTCCCGCAGCTTCTGCCTGATTTTTCGTTTCATAAAAGTCAGGCAGGCAGTCTGCAGGGTTTTGGGCGCCATAATCAAAAAGCTCTACTATCCAAACCGCTGGGTAGGAGACATTCGATTGTCGTGGGTCCTCATGGTCATACCAGTAGTTCGTACCCTCGTCATAGTACGATGTAGAGCCATCATCATGTACATAGCGGAGCTTGGTCATTTCAAACCTTCCAACTGATGGTTATGACGACTATAGTAAAGCAACCTAATACATACAAAATGATTGTTGCGCAAGCGTTTAAAGCAGTGGCTGACTAGCGAGGTTCAACTCACTGTCAAGCCTATGAAGGGTACATGGTGCGCAACCAACCTTGTTTCCTTTGTCGTGGCACGAGTTTACCTGATGGTCCAGCTAACATTGTCACCACCGATTTGGATTGCTCAGGGCCAATGCTAACGTGGACTGGACGGTCGGGACCATAGTAGTAAAGCCTATCGAAGGAAATATTCTCTTCAATCCAGGCAGCGAGCTTACCTGAACAGACGCCAGGCACAATTAGGTCCACGGCCTGACCGCGCCTGGAGCAGATTAGTCGGCCATTACGTCCCAGTTCACATCCGGCATGTTGGTCCAGTGATGGATAGATACGACCCTCGATATACTTGGTCAACGACGGTGAGGCGAAGCCATATGTAAGGGTCGGCATGCCGAAGACATCGGTGACTGGTTCCAGCAGGTCCGAACAGAGCATGCGAATGGCATCATAGGTCTCAGGACAAGTTGGGATGTTCTCTGGCTTCAGGCGTTGCCAGGTAACGCCAACCTCTGTGATATCGCGGAAACGCCACCGCCTACTGCAGAAGGCATCCAGGTCAGGAAGGTCCAGAGGCTGTCCTTCACTGGAGTTCATGGCGGTTCCATAGCCTGACGGTGCGAGCGGTATTCATTTCAGCTTCACCACTTTGTACCCGTTGAGCTTGATGCCAGCAGTAATAAGCCGAGCAGTCAGCGTGGTCATGCTGACACCCAGGCCGTCTGTGAACGTGCCACCCGCAGCCCTAATCCGCTCATCGAATCTTGCTTGAGTGTCGTAGCGCGGGAAGTCGGAGCTGATGAACTTTGACTTGCCGAACAGTAAGCGACGGTGCTCTGGCGGGTCAGGGTCTCCTTCGCGAACACGTAGCTTCTTCAGGTCAACGGACAGTCGCCGCGTCAAGGTCGGCAGAGGTTTGCTAACGAAGCCGTCGAACATGAGGTAACTGACGCGCCCTTCGGATGGATGAACCTTGATAAGGTCACAGTCGACTGGCATTTGTTCGAGACGCTCCGCGCATCCAACCATGATTCTTATCGGCGGAGGTTGACTAGAGAGACTGTCTATATGAAACGTATAATCTCCGTCTGACGCTTTGACCCCTAAGTTGGAATTTGACCCCACCTCAATGGCATCGGCTATACGCTCGGCTGAACCCACGGCAAACAGAGCGGTCTTGGCGTGCTCCAATGCGGCTTTATGGCTGCCGAGAAAAGCTTTGATGTCTCGTTGGACGGTCGGCGGCAGTGTCGTCATCGACCGCCTACGCTCGAACAGGTTCAGCGCCAGATATACCGTCACGTCACCGCGTCGGCGGTCGGCCGCTTCAGCGAGCTGGGCATCTCGGTCAGGATAGGGCAGGGCGCTGAATGCTCGTTTGGCCGAGCCGACAGTGTCGACCAACCTGCCGTGGCCATCGAATTCCTCCGGTTCAGGAATCCGGCCAATCTCAAGGCACGCAGCCCACCACGAATCAAGGAGTTCGCGGTTCGCCTCGTAAACAGACGGCTTTGGTGGCCGTGGTACCTTTGGCTCCGCAACCTTGGTTTTTCGTTCGGTAGGAGGTTTTACAGGGCGCGGAACTGTTGGAAAGGCAAGGTCAAGAACGTCGCGAGCCAACACCGCTGACCGTTGCTTACGGGCCAGGAATGCCTGTTCGGCCTCATCATTGCGGAAAACAAATAGTACCCCAGGAGCGACGGAGATAGGGTCTCTACCGACCACGTCAGAGATATAACGGATGATTTCAGCTTGCGTGAAATACTTCTGAAATGTCTGACGCTTGGTAACAACACCATCGCCGTGGGCACGGCCAGTTCCTTTACCTTCGAGCATAACGGCCACGGATAGTAGGCGTCCTGCCAGTGAGTATGCCTCCTCAAGTGCCTTTCTTCTCGCAACTGGGTTCTCAATCACATTCAGAACGAAACCGAGATTTACAATGTCAGCTGGTTCTCTAGGCACATTTGGTGCGTAATGCGGGTCCCATCCGGTGGCTGGAATGCCGGCCTGGACAAGGGTCCGCACGTCGTCGCCCCTGCCGCAGCCGTAATCGAGAACCGTCGTGTCTTGGAGCAGGCCCCACTTGGCCAGCGCCTGCATGGGGGCCGAAAGCTTTGACCGCGCTATTGCAGTCCTGTGGCGTTGAATCTGCGGAGAAGACGGCGGCTGTTCAGCGACAAGAACATGGCCATCGGTTATCCGCAGTCCAAGGTCGTCTAAAACTGCCGACCAGGCCGACCGTGTCCCAATGAGCCAAGACGGTCGGTCGTAGGCGCCGTAGTCTTCCAGGCCGCGCGTCAGAGCCTCGAATTCCAGACGCTTGGGGTGCTCCTCGGAGAGCAGCAGTTCTTTCCGGTGCAAAATCGGCGGGTTATCGCGGTCAGCGAAGCCTGTGCGTGTCACCTCTTCCTTGATAACGTCCAGACGCCAGGAGCACGACAGGGCAGGGAATGGCTCGTCGAAGAATCGGGGATAGGCAAGCAAGGCAATCTCTGGGCTGCGGCGTCCGAACCGGACGACATCGAAAGCCACCTCTTTGAGGTCGGCGAGGGCGGCGGCGCGGGCGACCAGTTGGCCCAGGGCTTCTTCATGCTCCTGCACCAAGGAGACATGGAGATAGGAATGGTCGGCAACGCGTTTTCCGCCCCCGATGAGAGCTATCGCGGCACCGTAGGCTTCTCGAAGGGCGGTCCAGGAGGAACCTTCAGCTAGGTTATCCATGCGCTCGCTCACCGTCCGTCCAGCGCGTCTCAGGGACCGCTATTTATGACAAACCACACACGAAGAAGAGACCTCTGAAGTTCCGTAAACTGTGTCAATGTCATGCAGTTCATCGAGTTCATCGTCGCTGATCTGCTCGTCGTAATACGGGTTCCGCCGCAGCTTGGCACGTGCTGTTGTCTTTAATCGTGCCAATCGCCGAGCATACTCTGCTTCAATCTCAGCTATTCGTTCAGGAGTAGCCATCTGCTCAAGAGATTCGTCATCAGACCAGGTATATGGTGACCCGTGCTCAAGAGCGGTCTTCTCCAATCGGCTTGCCTCTTCAAACTTGTCAGGGTGCTCACGCATGAGTCGAACCCATTCAATCTTCTGTTGAAAAAAGCAAAAGGTGCAGCCGCTGCGGGAGCGCCAACGATAATAGTCTGGCGCCCCAATGCCGGAGTCTTTCAGCAATCTGATTACGCCAGCCTTGTCGACACCATGTTCCCTGAATGGCAGTCGGACCTCGACCCCGCTGGTTTCGCCTTTGTACCCGCCTCGGTCTTCGTCGGCCCTGATGGCTACGAAAGCAATGACACGTCCACCAGCCTCAATGGTGGGGCGAATCCACTTCTCGAATGGTCGAAGTTTCATCTGTCGGGTGCACCACCGCTGCTGGACCGATGGAAGGAAGTGATTGTATTCCCGCAGCCAGAACAAGAAATCACGACCTGGGTCAAGTCTCAAAATTGGGCGTCCCAGCAATGCCTCCAGACGGTCAAGATAGGTATAGACTTCTGGAAGTTCCGAACCGGTATCTGTCGAAAAATATTCGATAGGAAGGTCTGGATATCGGTCACGCATAAATACGGCCAGAGCAGCACTGTCACGGCCGCCTGACAGACCCAGGACGTAACGCTCAACCATGCTCACTCACTCCAGAAGTGCCTTCTGACAGCTCTTTCAAAGCCAGCAAAAGCGCCGCTCGCTGCTGAGCAATATCAAGACCAGAGGTTGCAAGACCCTTGAGTATGTTGGATGCTGTTGACCTTACTGGTGTTCCACTCGGATTCTGAACTGTCGCGAATGCCTCCATCTGGCCGAATTGCTCACACAGCCCAGTCAGCTCTAGACCGCAACGGCCGACATCGGCATCACCCCAGTCCTTTACGGGCTTACCAGCGGCAATCCCGCACGCCGCTTCAATCCAGTCTCCGCCTTTTTGGGCTTCGGTCAGTACCTGGGCAAAGCGGCGAACTCGCAGATCAAGTGACCCTTGCGAATTGAGAACTTTTCTAGCCCGCTCCACAACCGTTGCTCTTCCAGTTGCGTCAGTGAGGTCGACGCACAAGGATGCACTGAGGGTCTCTCTAAACTGGCCCATCAGGCGCGCTTGGCGTCCCTTCATCTCTTCGATGGCGTTACCAAGTTTCTCGACCACGGTCGCGGCTACATCTGTCGGCCCCGATTGTTCGTCGTCGACGCCGCACGCGCTTGGCAGACCCCTGAAGAGCAAAAGATAGGGGTCTCGCGCTTCGAGGAGAACATCCCTGATTCGAATTGTTTCCGCGCTCATCTGACGAGTACGGCGAACCCAAGCCGGAAGCTTGAGTACAAACTGAACTAATGGCTTTGTTACCTCCAAGGCCGTCGTCTGTCCGCTCTTGCCAAGCCCCAAACCTTCAACAAAATTTGCAACTTCCTTCAACGTACGAGCGCTCAATTCGTCAGTGCCGACCCAACGCACAGCCACCAACTCTGGAGATTGGAGAAGCCGGTCGACGAGGAGGTCACTAATCTCCGGCACAAAATTCCCGTCGAGATAAAGTGCAACTGTATCTTGGTGCGCCAGAGCGAACGCCAGGACGAGAACGGGCAGAACACCTTCTCGAATTCCAAACGGTCGATTGGCCCAAAGTGTGATTAAGTCTGAGACAGGCGTTGGCTTCTCGGCAGCTGAATTTTGGTGCAGAAGGTCGGTAGCAGCCTGCCACATAGGCTGAAAACTACGCTCTCTGGGATATCTAAATGACCAACTTTTCCCCGCGCCATCTTCGGGAGCGTGAATACAAGGAACGGCAAGAAGGCTCAGATAGAGACCGAGTTCAGCAGGTTCCCCTTCGATGCCGAGCCGAGGCTTATGTGTATGGAGTGCCATAGCATGCATCAGCCGCCGCCTGGCCGCCGCCGCCGCCGATGAAGGACGGTCGCGGTTCAGCAGTTCATTTATGATGGTTGGCGCCTTCTTGAACGCAAGGTCGCAAATTTCAGAGGCAATTTCACTCAGCCCGCCTGCCCCAACGACACTCGGCTCTGGAAGATGGGAGCTTAACCATCTGGAACTGCTGAAGGCGGCCCTGGTTGCCTCATCGAGTTCCGTTCTGGCGGCAACAAGCCGTCCATTAACCTCACGTCGTGCCGCAGCGTCGCCTTGTAGCTCGGGATGGAGTGATGGGAGAAGTTGCAAGGCAGCGTATCGTGCGGCTGCATCCAACAATTCGTGAGCCTCTGGAATTACAGCCATCAATGTCATGCTAGCATCGGGAAGAACAATGGACTCTTCGGAGTTACTGTCAGGTAACTCTCCCGCTACCAGCACAAACTGGCCGACGACGCCTCCACCGCGCGGTTCATCAGCCAGAAACTTACGCAGAGACGACGCAGACACAATACGACGCAGGAATACGCGCATCGTTCCGCGTTCCGCGTAGTGACGTTTTGCTAAGATGGGCGATGGTTCGGCGACATAAGATAAGATGGTAGGTATATCCTCGCGGAGTCGCGCCGAAAGTGCCTCAGCCTCACCTTCGACGTCTATGTCACTTCCAGCGAAGATACCCCAACCGCCCGCATGGCTGCGATGGATGATGACTGACCATTTGCGCAGATCATCGAGTAGGCCTGAGATAGGAACGCCATCGGCGAACGTCTCGGCCAGCAGCTGGTCGGTTGCGGAGATGCCGACAGGTCGGCCAACCACATCCAGTAAGGCTATGGTCTTCGACAGTGCCACATGCCGCTCGGTTGAACCCGTACTGCGTTGCGCTCTGTCGACCGCCTCGGCTGCCTCAGCCCATCGCCCGCCGTCAGGAGATGAAAGAATGGATGGGCCGTAATTCAGATCAAGGTAATCCCACAAGTTCGAAGGCATGTAAAGTTGGCAGCTGTCAGAGTCCTCGGAACTCAGAAAATCACCAAATCCGCACGGTTCGTGTGAGCATAGGAACGTGAATACACTGCGTTCGTTTTGACCAAACCTTCGTCGAGAGACCGGTCCCAGCAGCAAAGCAACAATCGGATGCAGTGGCGAGCAGTCAGCGAGGACTGATGGCAAGGTATGTGAGCCGCCAAGCCTGGAACCCGTCAGTGCCCTGGCAACGCGTTCGGCCACTGCCACCGAATGCCCTGACTTCGGACCGGCTATGGCGCCTGCAATCAAGGAGACAACCTCTTCCACGGCCATGGAGAATGGCGTGTCTGAAAATCGGCCTTGAATCTTCGCCCATTCGGCCCGAGCCGATTTGGCACCTCTTCGTGCATATTCATCAAATGACTGATGAAGGATGCCTAAGATGACACCCCTAGACTTCTGCCGTGACAAGACTTCGGCAAGTTCTTGGAAAATGTGCAAGTCACCGTTAACAGCGGCAGCATGTTCCAAAAATTTACCCATCTCATCGACGATAATCAGTAATCCATCGCCTTCTGTGTCGGCGCGAGCCATTGCAACTTTAATGGCCGCCATTAGTGATGATAAGTCATCACCGGATGGAGTAAATTTATCGCCGTCCTCCGGCCAGCGCAGATGGCAGGCCTGGGATAGCGAACTGGCTATAGCCTGGATAGGACATTCACGTCGGCCAACAATGCGAACCGTAAGCCATCCTTTATCAGAACATGGGAGGCATTCACGGAATTCAGTGAGTCTACGCTCACCGAGAATCCCCTCGGCGCACGTCCGGAGCGAGCCTTCTGGCGACAGTAGACCAGCCAAAACGAGTGCAATGCTGGATTTTCCGGCCCCATATGGGCCAGTCCATGTAAACGCACGCTGGTTAGAATTCCAAATATCATCAACTAGATGTTTTAGAGTGCGCCAGACGGTGTCTGTAAGGCGGTAGCCTGCAATTCCTTCAGCACCAAGGTCGGAATCAAGGCGCTTGGCGCGTCTGTACTGTCGGTCAACAGTGTAAATGTCAGCCAGTGTAGCCATTATGCGGCCTCGTTATTGGAAGCCAAGACATATGAAAGAGGGTCGTCGGTAACCCTGATTCTCTGCAGTTGCCTATGACCAGCTGTATCCATCCAGCGTAGAGCGCCTTTGGTAACGTCACTGACCCTTTCCAATCGGTCGGCGACAGCATCTTCATCCAGTCGAAACACACGGCCAGGGCTACCAGGCGCATGGGCAATCTTGTCGAACCCAAGTGTCCTGTGCTCTCCACCTCGGCGCTCAAGAAACTCGGCGAGAGCGAAGGCGAAGACCCCGTCAGGAAGCGTGGGCTGACGGCCGCGACGGAACTCAAATATTCGTTTGTCCCCTGTGGGCCGTAGTAACTCAAGTTCGGCCAGCGGACATTCGATAGAGTCCTCAGTCACTTCCCCTTTTTTGCCCCGACCATATGAGTAGCAACGAAGAAAGCATTCAACATCCCGTTGAACGGTTCCGATTGATACTGCTTTCCAACCGTTGGCGACCGCTGCCTTTAGAATATCATCAGTTAATGTAGTTTGACTGATTGTGGTTGACGTTGAGTGGCCGAACGCCCAGAACCATGTGGTTGCGTTTTCAGCATTCGTCGCAATTCGCCAATGGAGCAACCAGATCGTGCCCAAACTCGCGAGAAACGGGTCTGCGTCAATTAAGAGACGCCTACCGAACTCGGTTGGAGCGACTGAGTCGCCTGTAACTATGGCCGCCCCAGTGACCATCGACCAATGACGCATCGACCGAACCATATTCTTACCGACGCCATAAGCAATCATGGCCTGCTCGATCGGATCACTAATATCAATCAGAATGCCATCCCTAAAGTGAGGACCAGTCAGGCATTTCCTCAACCAGTCATATCGAAACGGAAATGTCTCATGACCCGAAAACCTTGGTTTGAATTTTGAATCCTGAATTTCATGCGCGGCCACGGCAATCCCCCTGGACGAATCCGTCCAGGGGCACTCTAGCGAGGCCGATTGCCGGCTTCAAGGTGGATGGGCCTAATTTCAGGTTAATCAGCTACAATATGTTGTCAGTATTCCGCAGACCGGATACCATCGCGGCGTCGAGGCGGTGAGGCGCTATGGAGAGGCTAATGCGCGCGTCCGGAGGCCAACCGAAATTAAAACAAAAAGCCCAAGGTCGCCTAGACTTCGGAAGACTGCGTGTCGTCGAACTAAAGAAATCGACGCGCTTTGCTTCCAAAAGCCAAGAAAACCAAATCTATCTAGACCACCAAGCGACGACGCCTGTTGACCCCCGCGTTCTCGAAGCGATGCTTCCTTTCTTTCTCGGCGAGTTCGGAAACCCGCATTCTTCGATGCACGGCTTTGGCCGACGAGCCGAGACCGCTGTGCGCCGAGCGCGCTCCGACATCGCCGATATCGTTGGGGCGCTACACGAAGACGTGATTATCACGTCAGGTGCGACTGAGGCCAACAATCTTGCACTGAAGGGCATGGCCGAGGGGCTGGGGGGCACGTCGAGCAGGTTCGTGTCCATCGGGATTGAGCACCCAAGCGTTTTAGAGCCGCTTTCCCGCCTTGCTTCCATTGGCTTCGACGTTGTCATCCTGCCTGTCGGCACCGATGGCTTGGTGGAATTGGAGCGACTCGATGAGGAGCTGCGGCGTGGGCCTGCTCTGGTTTCCGTTGCGGCTGCCAACAACGAGATTGGTGTCCTTCAACCGTTGATGGAGATAGCCGAACTCTGCCGCCGACATGGCTGCCTGTTTCATACCGACGCGTCGCAGGCCATCGGCAAGATTCCCCTCGATATGTATGAGATGGGCATCGATCTGCTCACGCTCTCCGGCCATAAAGCTTACGGGCCTAAGGGTATTGGTGCCCTTGTCGCGACCGCCGAGTGCCGTCAGCGGCTCGCGCCTCAAATGCTTGGCGGTGGTCAGCAGGATGGTCTCAGAGCAGGCACCATTCCCGTAGCGCTTTGCGTAGGTCTTGGAATGGCCTGCCGCTTGGCCCTAACGGAGATGGAAGGGGAGTCGCGTCGGCTGTTGGATTTCCGCTCGCGCTTATTCAGCGCCTTGGAGGCAACAGTGGGAGGGATTGCCTTTAATGGTTCAATCAAACAGCGGCTTTCTGGCAATATCAATTTGCGCTTTGCAGGTGTGGATTCACATCAATTGATGACGCTCATGCCAGAACTGGCAATCTCAACTGGGTCAGCCTGTGCTTCGGCAGGCGGTCACCCCTCTTATGTCCTTAAGGCGATTGGCTTGTCTGACGAAGAAATCAGAAGTTCAATTAGGATAGGGATAGGGCGATTTACAACGCCAGAAGAGGTCGATGTAACGATAGATGTTATCAAATCCGCAATTACAAAGCTCCGACATTGTTGAAGTGAACATGTGATGCAGGAGCAGCCGCAAAGGTCATCCTTTTTATCAAACATCCGGCATTGAATGTTAAGGCTTGGGCAGCACAGCTTAAACTAAGATGCTCCACAAGTAGTCGCCACATAAAGCTAAGGCCCTAAGGACTTACCTCAAAGCCTCGTTCCTTTAAGTCGCCTGAGCCTTTCGACGCCCTCGCGCCTTCGGCGGCTCCTCGCTCGCAGCGGCAGCCACCACACCATCCTGCTGGCGCTTTGCTTCGGCCTCGGCCCGCTTGGAACGGCTCTCATCCCGCCGTCGAGCAAACATGACATCCATGTCGCCATTCTCAGTCGGACCTATAAGAGCTTCCAGACCTGTTATCAGACTCTGCCAATCGTCGGCCTCCATTTGAGCCTCTAGCAGAGCAAGATTTCCCAGAAACAGCTGAACAAAGATAATGCCTTGGTTGACATCAAACCAATACTTACGCGCACCCCGAGTCCGCTTCTCGAAGGGCATTGTAGGGAGAGTGAGCTTGCGCTCAACATTATCTGCTTGTATCGCGGTTGCTAATTCGATTTGTTTTCTGACATCGGCGACAAACCGCCTGCGGTCATGCAGCCCACCCGTCATTGAGACAGCGCGACGCTTTCTGGTGACCGTTGCCGGACGAAAGCTCTTTGCCAACTCCGGAGTAACCTTCAACAACTCACCAAGCGTTATCGGCATCGCGGTATCCTAACGTGCATTGTGCGTGCGCAGTTGTAAGCGGCATTGAGTGTGGCGTCAACCACATTGCCATGCCTGGAGAGGCCGTATGGTTGGGTAATATATCGGCAAACACGGGCCTTATTTTTTGATGGGCAGATAGACTGCGATTAACTCATCACGGAGCTTTTTTGTCTTTGACATATTGTCTGGGGCCTTTATCCCGAAAATTAGCTCTGTAGCCTCCGCATAGAGTTCGCGGGTGAACTGATAGTCATTATTGGAAATCAAAACAGGAATGCCGCGCTGCTGACATGATAATGCACAAGCCACAAGTTCTTGCTGTTGTTTCGCCTTCCAGGTTTCACCAAAGTACGTTGTCGAAGACCCGCCTTTTGGAGTCGTCACATAAGGAGGGTCACAATATATGATATCTGTGTTAACTGCGTTGCTTATTGTCTCTGTGAATGGAGCATGCGCAAATGTTATGTCAGCTTGTGCGACAACCTCAGTCCATTGTCTAATGTCAGATTCAGGGTATTCACGAACCAGCCCTCGTGGTGGGACATTGAGTTCGTCGGTCTCAGCATTGTAACGCAGCATGTGGTTGTAAGAGTGGCGTTGTAGCCACAACAGTGAAACAGCATGTTTTATCGTGCCTCGTAATGAGGCATTGTGTTTGATACGCAAGGGACTATAAACCTTTGCCAGAGCCTCTTGTCCGGAGAATCCCTTCCTGACGAGGGCGTGCACCTCGGCAGCTTTCTTCTCAAAGAACCTGGACGCAGAAGCATGAAAGACCTGCGCCTTCTCAGGGTCTGACAAAATAGAGTACAAATTAAACAGGTCTGGGTTTGCATCCGCAATTAAGTACGACAGCCCATCAGCCCAGTCGTATTCGAGACTGTAGTTTCTGAAACGACAGGCAAGATTAACCCCGACAGACCCAGTCCCCCCGAATGGTTCTACTAGGCGGCGTGTTCCTGAACAGCGAAACAAGATGTCACTGAAGAGCCTGTCGAGTAGCGACATTTTGTTTCCGGTGTAACCGGCTAGGACGGGCGCGACCGGCTCGTAAGGAAGGTCAAGCAGGTCACAAAAGGGGTGCCAGAAAAATTTGCTGATTGGGGCACCCTCTGTCGGCTCGTCCTCGGTAAAGGGTCGGCCAACCTCCCGACAGAGCAACTCCTCAAGCGCGTGTGAGCGAGCTGAGCGGCGCAGCACACGATAAGCGGCGTCCAGCTCGGTGAGGCCGCCATTGATTTCCACAGTCAGGAACTTGCGGCGACGGTGACGCAGGTCAGTCAGCAGGTGGCCATCGATAAACCGGAGCCAAGCCCCACGAGGAGGGGGCGTGTTGTTGGCTAGGCAGTCTGCTATGAGACGACGCTGGTGGTCCAACCCTCGAATGAAATGTGAGCTTTCGGTCGATGGGTCGACATAGTGCAGATGACCCCCGACTAGCTGCTCAAACAATAGCGCATCGTCAGACAGCGTTGGATATCGGCATTGCGGCTCGGGCGGGATGAGCGACATCACGTGGGCATCAGCCGCATCATCATCGGGAGACGTGGCTTTGGCAGATCGGCTACGAGGGTGATATGATGACGGCATTTGATGGTCCCGATGTGACTCAGGCATCTTGTATCGACGTTCCGGTGATAAAGGAACAGCAATTCTATCCTGATAGCAACTCGAAGCGATGCTAGAAAGCGCAGCCGCCAAATGACTTTGGCGGCAGGCTATACAGTTCAAGTAACAGTCACGCCCCAACATGATGACAAAGCAAAACCCTGCAGATAGCAATACCGGCGTTACGCATAGGGATGCGGGTGCTTTTCCTTGAGAGCAAGCGAATGTCAGAAATTAACTAATGCTTCATGCAAGCGCTTTCCTCTGCGACAAACCTAGCAGTCTCGATATGAAATGCAATACCAGACTCGACATCCTCCTTCAGCTTTGGGTCATACTTGTCACGCTTGGAGAGAGTGTACTGGAGCAAGCGCTCAACATCATATTCGGCACTTGGTGAAAAATCGCTTCGAATGCCAAGTCTGTTTCTAAGCCCACTGTCTTCACTTAATAAAGCAAGAATAGCATTGCGACGCTCCGCAAGCTTTTCGTTAGGGGGCTGGATACTAGAAGGCCGGACCTTAGCCTGTTTCAGTATCTGAACAATGGCCGCATGACCAAATTTAGCCGCCCTGTCTAATGGAGTGTAGCCATCGCTATTGACTGCGGTTACATTAGCGCCATGTAGGACTAGATACTCAACAATGGCGGCATGACCATTTCTGGCAGCCATGTGTAATGCTGTTCCATCGTCATTGTCACCTATGTTTACATTTGCGCCCAGGCTGACAAGGCACTCAACAGTAGCTGCATGACCGTTATAGGCAGCAATGTGAAGCGGTGCGACACCGGCCTTGTCTCTTGTGTTTACATTTGCGCCCAGGCCGACCAGGCACTCAACAGTGTCGGCATGACCGTTATAGGCAGCATCATGAAGTGCGGTTGCGCCTATAATGTTGCCTGCGTTCACATAAGCGCCCTGGCTGACTAGAAACTCAACAAGGGGGGTATGGCCATTTCTGGCCGCCAAATTAAGTGGTGTGTCGCCAGATTTTGAAACCATCGAACTGACCCGTCCGTTTACATCCGCACCTGTGGCAAGGCAGTACCGAACTATTCCTATGTCGCCACTATGTAGTGCGTTAAATAAAGAAGCGTTCATTGAGATAACTCCGACTAAGGGTTGAGCAATACATTAACATTACAATAATCCACTAAGTTGCAAAGAAGTTAATATAGAAACATTAGGGCGCATATAAGCAGTTAGCGCAGTCTGCCTAAGTTGGCTAACTGTAGTAATATAAATCGAGCAGTTGGGATGGCCTCAGCCGCTCTACGGGTCGCTATCGTATAAGAACCTTTGGCGCAAAATCGTAAACTAGCGACACATGCCAACGTTTTTGTCTTCAACAAACTTGGCTGTTTCGATATGAAATGCGATGCCGGCCTCAACATCCGCTCTCAGGGTCGGGTCAGTTGGGCTACGCTTGCTGAGAGTGTACTGGAGCAACCGTTCGACATCATAGTTGGCGCCTGGTGATAAGTCGCTACGAATGCCAAGTCGTTTCCTAAGCGAGCAGTCCTCATCTAATAAAGCCAAAATGGCACCGCGCCGGTCCAGTGTGTTCTCGCTAGAAGACTTGCGGTTTGCTCCTTCAATAATTTTAATAATGGTGGCGTTACCATCCATGACCGCCCAGTAAAGTGGCGTGTTGCCGTCTTCATTACGTATGTTTGTATCAGCACCATTTTTTACAAGGTACTCGACAGCGCTTGCATGACCCTCTCTGGCTGCCAAATGTAATGCCGTGTTGCCATTCTCATTATGGGCGTTCACAATAGCTCCCTGGCTGACCAATAACTTGATAATGCCCACGTGACCATTCCATGCAGACCAATGTAAAGCTGTTTCGCTATACTCATTGCTTGCGTTTACATCAGCACCATGGCTGACAAGATACTCAACAATGGCAGCATGACCTTTTCTGGCCGCCCAATGAAGTGCGGTGCTGCCTAAAACTGTCCTTATGTTTACATTGGCACCGTGGGCAATTAGGTGCTTGATTTCCTGCAGATTACCGTTTCGCGCTGCGTCGATAAGTTGAATAGACATTTGGACTCCATATGACTATACGCTAATACTAGATACATAATTGTAGAGCCTGCTAGTGCAAGCAACAAACGTGAATTAAGTAACATAACTTGATATTATAGACCAGATAAATCTCGTGACTGTTATACAAAAGGTTGACAGAATAATTATACAGAAATACTCTTGACCTTGATAAGCAGCTTCTTGTGAAGAGGCGCCTTCGATATCAAGTGAGACAGCGACGTGAATAGTAAATTGCGTGGAAGTGACGGCGAGCTAGAGCAGCAGGTCAATGGTACGATAAAATGGATCAACGCTAAGGCTGGCTATGGTTTCGTTATATATAGCAACAGCAAGAATGACGC
>SESB01000658.1_pt1 | contig 24479 bp, 16 predicted proteins | sample 3171441 | NCBI WGS metagenome assembly SESB01 (sample SAMN06051867, study PRJNA518727) | freshwater metagenome | biome: subpolar coniferous forest; feature: holomictic lake; material: water; isolation source: holomictic Lake 227, 6 m depth | place: Canada: near Kenora, Ontario | collected... | reverse complement strand
ATCCTTCATTGTCATATCAAACATATTGACATTACAGTATAAAATGTCTATTATGCCCTCACGTTTTATCACTTAAAAACACCTTGCTTCAGTTGGAAATTTGTGACGCATTTGTGACACTTTTCAAGGGCCAAAATCATGAGTTGGGAAAAGACGGATTATCCAGGGGTATATGTTCGAGAATTGCAGAATCAAAAACACGGGATCGGGAAAGATTACAACATCTCTATCAGATACCGTTTTAATGGGAAAAATTATCAAGAGATAATAGGACGAGCCTCAAAGAGCAATTCACCTAAAAAAGTATTTGTACTTCTTTCTGAGTTAAAAGAAAATCAAAAAAAGGGAACCGGGCCTTGCACGCTGAAAGAGCGATGCCAGATCAAGCAGGGCGTTGCAGCTGAGGCAGCAAGACAAAGCGAAATTACCACTGGCTTGAGAAAACGCGGGCGAACAAGCCCGGTTCAGGAGGAACTCAATAATGGCGGAACCACTCGCCGATCAAGTCATGCAAAGAATTGGCCAGGCTGCCGAGCTTTACCACCGCCTTGTCATGCTGGTAGCCCCGGCTGGTTCGGGAAAGACCGCGACACTCCAGGATGTTCATAAACGCACGGCGGCTCCGCTGATCAACGTCAGTCTTGAGCTTTCCCGGCGCATGCTTGATCTCACTGAGCGCCAGCGTTCTCTTCAGTTGCCTCGTCTGTTTTCCGAGATGGGAAATGTGACCCAAGCAGAATTGGTCTTGCTCGACAACCTTGAAATTCTGTTCGATGTCTTGCTCAGGCAAGACCCGCTTCGACTGCTCCAGGGCATATCGAGGAACCGGACCATAGTTGCCGCGTGGGCAGGTTCGGCCGATGACCACCATTTATGCTATGCAGTCCCTGGACATCCAGAATATCGCCGCTACGGAAATGCCGAAACAAGCGGCATTTTGATGGTACCCTATGGCTTCCAACCGTCCCGACCCTAATCGTCCCAAAATCGTCCCAACAAGGATGAGGAATAAAATGAAATACGGAGACCTGATCCAGTTTGAGCCTATTGAGTCGACAATTCAACTCATTCATGCCGATCAAGCCGAGCGTGCCCGGCAGCTTGTCCAGACATATATGATTTCTGAAGAGATGGCCGAGAAGCTGGTCAACCTCGTCTTTCCTCAACTTCAGTTCGATCAGCCCATGGATAACAAGGGGCTTCTGGTCGTCGGAAACTACGGCGCCGGTAAGTCGCACCTCATGTCCGTGATCTCCGCTATAGCTGAGAACGGCGATCTCACGACAAATCTGAACGACAAGGGCGTGGCAAGTGCTGCTGGCAAGATCAGTGGGCGCTTCAAGGTGGTCCGAACCGAGATTGGGGCGACTACCATGTCTCTGCGCGATATTCTCGTTGCCGAACTGGAGGAGCACTTGGAATCCATGGGCGTGTCTTACTCCTTCCCGCCCGCGAACAAGGCGCCCAACAACAAGCGCGCCTTCGAAGAGATGATGACCGCTTTTTATCTGGAATATCCCGACCACGGATTGCTCCTGGTGGTTGACGAGATGCTCGACTTCTTGCGTACCCGCAAGGATCAGGAGCTGATTCTTGATCTCAACTTCCTGCGCGAGATCGGCGAAGTCTGCAAGGATTTGCGGTTCCGCTTTATTGCCGGAATTCAGGAAGCCATCTTCGACAGCCCCCGGTTTTCCTTCGTGGCCGACAGTATCCGCCGGGTGAAGGATCGATTCGAACAAATCCTCATCGCCCGCAAGGATGTCAAGTTCGTAGTGGCCGAGCGTTTGCTCAAAAAGACCGCCGACCAGCAGGTAAAAATCCGGGAATACCTGACCCCCTATGCAAAGTTCTACGGTCGGATGAATGAGCGCATCGACGAGTTCGTGCGCCTCTTCCCTGTGCATCCGGACTACATCGATACATTCGAGCGGGTCACCGCTGTGGAAAAGCGCGAGGTACTCAAGACACTGTCTTTAGCCATGAAGAAGCTCCTCGGGCGGAACGTACCCGGCGACAGGCCCGGGATAATCGCCTATGACAGCTACTGGACGACTCTACGCGAGAATCCGTCGTTCCGGGCTGTGCCGGATATCAAAGCGGTTATCGATTGCAGCCAGGTACTCGAATCCCGTATTCAGCAAGCTTTTACCCGTCCGGCTTACAAACCCATGGCCACCCAGATCATCCATGCACTGTCGGTCCACCGGCTTACAACGGGTGATATTTACACATCTTTGGGCGCAACAGCGGAGGAACTGCGTGACGGCCTGTGCCTCTTCCAGCCGGGCATCGAGGAACTTGGTGGCGATCCGGCCGATGACCTGCTCTCACAGGTGGAGACCGTCCTGCGTGAAATCCACAAGACGGTGAGCGGTCAGTTCATCTCGTCCAACCCGGACAACCGCCAATACTACCTGGACCTCAAAAAGACCGACGACTACGATGCCATGATCGAAAAGCGGGCCGAGAGCCTTGATCCTTCACAGCTTGACCGCTACTACTACGAGGCGCTCCGGCGGGTCATGGAATGCACCGACCAGACTTATGTAAATGGCTACAAAATCTGGCAGCACGAGCTTGAATGGCTAGAACGCAAGGCCGCGCGCCAGGGATACCTGTTCTTTGGCGCGCCCAATGAGCGCTCCACGGCTGCGCCCCCACGGGATTTCTACATCTACTTCATTCAGCCCTTCGACGTGCCGCATTTCAAGGACGAGAAGAAGCCGGACGAACTGTTCATTCGTTTGACCAACACGGACGAGGCATTCCGCACCGCACTTCGAAATTACGCTGCAGCCCTGGATATTGCATCCACTGTCTCGGGGCAAGCCAAGTCAACCTACGAATTGAAAGCAAATGGGAAAAACGGCTTTCTGCAGCAGATGGTACAATGGCTTCAGAAAAACATGACAACGGCTTTCGATGTCACCTACCAGGGGCGCACCAAGTTCCTAACCGAGTGGGCCAAAGGCAGGTCCATCCGAGAGCTATCTGGTATCGGCTCCCTTGAGCACATCAACTTCCGTGACCTGGTGAACACCACCGCCGGCATCTGTCTTGGGACGAAATTCCAGGACCAGGCACCCGAATACCCCATCTTCTCGGTACTCATCACCGGAGCAAACCGGGCTCAGGCTGCGCAGGACACCTTGCGGGGCATCGCCGGACAGAACTGGACCAAGCAGGCCACCGCAGTGCTGGATGCTCTGGAGCTTATAGACGGTAATCGGCTTGACCCGTCCCAATCGAAATATGCCAAACACATCCTCAGCGTCGCCGAAAAGAAGGGCCATGGCCAGGTGGTCAACCACTCCGAGCTGGTTCAAGATGTCTTCGGCATTGAGTACCTTGCGCCGCAATTGTTTCGGCTTGAACCTGAATGGGCCGTGGTGGTGCTGGCCGCAATGGTCCATGCCGGTGAAGTGGTGCTCTGCATCCCGGGAAAGAAGTTTGATGCCACGGGTCTGTCGCAACTGGCTGGAACCGGCATCGACGAGCTGGTCCAGTTCAAACACATCGAACGACCCAAGGACTGGAACCTGCCGGCACTCAAGGCGCTTTTCGAACTGCTCGGACTCACCCCGGGTATGGCCCAACTGGTCACACAGGGCAAGGACGAGCCAGTTCAGGAACTGCAGAAGGCCGTCGCCACCACAGTGGAGCGCCTGGTACTTGTTCAGCAGAACCTGCTGACTGGTCTGTTCTTTTGGGGTCGAAGCCTGGTGGCAGAGGACGAAGCTCAGAAGCTGCGCGCCAAACTGGACGGGACCAAAACTTTCCTTGAGTCCCTGCAAGCCTACAATTCGACCGGAAAGCTCAAGAACTTCCGATACAGCGCCTCGGAAGTTACGGCCCATAGGGATAGTCTCAATTCCCTTGCCGAGGTCAAATCGCTTGAAGAACTGCTGATAGACCTCGGGTCTATGGCCTCGTATCTTTCCACCGCCGAGGCGGTCCTGCCCACTGGCCATGAATGGATTGACAAGATGAAGACGGCGCGGGACAAGGTCCTCACCCAGATCGGCGATCCGGCAAAGCGGAGTGCAGCGGCTTTCCGCCAGCAGACCCAGCACAAGCTCGGTGACCTGAAGAAGGCCTACCTGCTGGTGTACATTGCTATGCACGCCAAAGCGCGCCTGGGTGTGTCCGAAGACAAGCGCAAGGCCCAGCTCATGAGTGACGAGCGGCTCAAGGACCTGCAGAAACTTTCCACCATTGATCTGATGCCGCGCCAGCAGTTGTCGGACTTCCAGAACCGCTTGGCCGGCCTGAAGAGCTGCTTCGCGTTTACAGAGCAGGAACTGGAAGCATCGCCGGTCTGCCCGCATTGCAATTTCAAACCTGTCGCAGAACCAACCGGCATACCCGCGGCTGCAATACTTGCCGGCCTGGATGCAGAGCTGGACAGGCTGGTTGAAAGCTGGACGCAGACCCTTTTGACCAACCTCGAAGACCCGACCACAACAGATCGTATCAAAAAAGTCCTCTCTGCACAGCAGAAGAAAATTGTTCAATCATTCTTAAGCGCCCGCTCGCTTCCCGCTAAAATTGATCACGACTTCTTGAATGCAATCAAGGAAGCGTTAACCGATTTGGCATTGGTGTCAGTTAAGGCCGATGAACTTCGCACTGCACTGCTTTTGGGCGGCTCACCGGCCACCCCGACGGAGATGAGAAAACGTTTTGAGCTTTACCTGGACGGCCTCACCAAGGGCAAGGAACCCGGCAAGGTGCGGATCATATTGGAGTAACCGATGAACTCATTCAAATCTGACTTTCTGGAAAAGCAACCCATTTCTCATTCATTTCTGCGGACCATCCGCCTGTTGGGCGAATACCGAGGGAAGGAAGCGCTTTTCATGCAGCAGACACCCCAAGTGCTTGAATCGTTGCGCCAGATCGCCATCATCCAGAGTACAGAATCCTCCAACCGTATTGAGGGAATCAACGCACCGTCCGACCGAATTAAAAAACTTGTGGAGCATAAAACAACTCCCCAGAATCGTTCCGAACAGGAAATTGCCGGATACCGCGATGCACTCGCAACGATTCATGCCAACCATGCCAACATGCCATTTACAGTCGGCATTGTTCTCCAACTTCATCGCGATCTTTATCAATTCGTCGCCCAGCAGGGCGGGCGATGGAAAATGACGGACAACGAAATTTCCGAGACCCGGGCCGATGGCACAAAGATTACCCGCTTCAGACCGACCCCCGCGCATCAGACACCTGATGCCATGGATCGGCTCCATACCCTTTTCAGGGAACAATGGGAACAGGGAGAAATCGATCCGCTCGTACTCATTCCTGCCTACGTGTTTGATTTTCTCTGCATCCATCCCTTTACAGACGGCAACGGAAGGATGGCGCGGTTGCTGACGCTGCTCCTTCTCTATCAGGCAGGTTTCGAGGTTGGTCGATACATCAGCCTTGAACATATGGTCGAAAAGCAAAGGGAAGGATACTACGACTCACTCTACAAATCCTCCCAGGGCTGGCATGAAGGTAAGCACAGTTTGCTGCCATGGTGGGAATATTTCCTCGGCGTAATGCTCTTGGGCGCCTACCGTGAGTTCGAACAACGAACCTGTGAATTGACATCTGCTCACGGTGCAAAAACAGAGATGGTAATGACGGCGTTTCAGAAACTGCCGGCCACATTCCGCTATGCTGATCTGGCCCAGGCATGCCCAAATGTGAGCCGACCGACGATTAAAAGGGTTCTCTTGCAATTACGACAAGAAGGACGGGTCGAATGTGTGCGATCTGGCAGGGATGCTGTTTGGGAGAAAAAGGGATCATGAACCTATTAATGATATCAAAAATGGCTATATTGTTTCCCGCAGAGAGAAAAAGCGGTGTGAAGGGTATCTGCCGAAAAAACGCCGCATTCAAAGTGGCGTTTTGGATGTTATGGTTTTTTCGGTTGAACAAGCTGACATAGAGTTACAAGAACGACTGAGCCTTGAGGGCGTTCGAACTATTTATTCCGGAAATGGATAAGGGAGTGAATATCGCTTCATATCTTGAAATGGCACTGTTCGGGGTTATCCCGTAATCATGCGGTTGATCCGGTGCATCGTGTTGAATGTCTAAGTCTATTCACAAGGAGAACTACATGAGACTCACGACCCTCCGCATACAGAATTTCCGATCATGCCGTGATATTACTCTGGAAATCGGCGGTATGCACGCTTTGGTTGGCTCCAACAATGCAGGTAAATCAACTGTGCTTCGGGCCTTGGATTTCCTCTTCAACCCAAACACCAAGTCGTTGAATGAGGAGTCATTCTGGGACAAGGACACCGGCCTGGAAATCCGGGTTGAAGCCATTTTTTCAGAACTTACAGACAAAGAAAAGGAAGCGTTGGATGCCTACTGCAAACCAGATGGCTCATTCCACATAGCCCGTTCGGCGAGAATGGGCGCGAAGAGCGGCGATTCCGATACGGAGCAAGCCGACGACAAGATTGGAATTGGACAACACTACAAAAAGCCAATCCCTGAGCCTCAATGGCTTCAGGAAGCTGACATCAATGGTATCAACATCAAGGATTGGTGGAAGAATAAGGATCAGTTGACCGTCGGCGGGGTAAGTTTTGCCGATTTCCTCAATGGGACCAAAGCGCCAGCCGTTGGAGACTGGAAAGAAAAGGCCAAGGAATTCATAGTGGCCAATGCAGACAAGATTCCGATGCAAGATGCATGGGTCGACAATCCCAAGGGATATGCCAATGTCCTCAAGGGGACGCTGCCCTTCTTTGTTCTCGTTCCCGCAGTCAGGGATGTTACCGAAGAATCCAAGGGAACTAAAAGCAGCCCCTTCGGGAAACTGCTGTACGCAATTCTTGACACGGTTACACAGGAAAAGAAGGCAAAGATCGAAGGCCTTCTCGGAGAAGTTGCCAAACAGATGAATCGCGCCGGTGGGAACGAGCGTGTTCCGCTCATTGCCGACACTGAGAAGCAACTCAACACGCTGCTGAACGATTTCTTCTCCGGATGTGACCTCGAAATCAAGTTCGAAACCCCGACGCTGGAAGTTCTTCTCAGTGCGCCAAAGCTTTACGTTGACGACGGCTTCAGGAATTCCGTCGAGAACAAAGGCCACGGTCTGCAAAGGGCAGTCATCTTCGCCATTCTGCGGCGCTATGCTGAATACATGACATCTGCACCCGATGGGAAGAAGCGCAATCTCATTCTCGCGGTTGAGGAACCAGAACTCTACATGCATCCGCAAGCGCAACGGACCATCCGCCGTGTGTTCCGCAAGATAGCCGAAGGTGGCGACCAGATTCTTTTTTCGACCCATTCGTCCCTTCTGGTGGAAGTGACCTATTTCGATGAAATCATTCGGATGGAATGCAGTTGCGGAAAAATCGACGGCAAGAAAACCACCATTAGCACAGCGTGGCAGCTGCCCATCGCGAAGATGATTGAGGACCTTGAAGCTCGGAATCCGCGCCTGAAAGGCAAGGCGACGGCGGAATCCATGCGTGACCTGTATTCCCATGCCTACAATCCCCGCCGCAACGAAGGGTTCTTCGCATCGAAGATTATTCTCGTCGAAGGTCTGACCGAGGAATACAGTCTCCCAATTTATGCTGACGCGATCCCAAGCTGCGCTTTCGACCCTCAAGGCATCAGTGTCGTGGAGTGTGGCGGAAAAGGATCAATGGATCGCCTTTTCAGAATATTTAATGAACTTCACATCCCCTGCTATATCCTTTTCGATTATGACAGCGGCAGCTCAGATAAGAACATTATCAATAAATCCAAGGAACTCCTTGCCTTGGCTGGTGAATCACAGGATGTGCCAAAAAGTCTCCTTGTTACCGATTGCATAGCCTGCTTTCCAAATAAATGGGAGTCTGATCTCAAAGATGAAATACCGGACACCGACACCCTATCAAGAGAAGTCAGAAATGAGCTTGGGTTAAGTGATGATAGTGGCAAACCGCTCATCGCTCGATACATCGCACGCAAACTCACTGAACGAAAACCACCTGTTGTCCCTCCAAGCCTGAAGACGATTATCGAAAAGGCCTTGGCCGCAACCTGGAAACAGAGTTGTCTCAGGTCTGTGATATGCACGCATAGTGTTATTGAAGAGAAAGAAACCAATCGATGAAAAGACGGATAATAAAAACAACTTCCGAGCGGCTTTTTGCAGACGATCAAAGGGATTTATTCGAAAAATCATACGAGGAAAGGCTACAAGCAGAATTAAACAAGCCGGTTGAATGCCTCGGCCTGACCTTCCCGAGCGACGAGGAGCGGCGGAAGCACTTCCTGGAGAAGCTGCGCGAGAAGCTGAAGGACCCGGAGTTCCGAAAGATCGAGGGATTTCCCATCGGCTCGGATGAGGACATCCTTTCCCTTTCAGACCCGCCTTACTATACTGCATGTCCGAACCCTTTCATCGCGGATTTCATCAAGTATCACGGCAAGCCCTACGACCCAAGCGAACCGTATAGCCGCGAGCCGTTCGCCACAGATGTGAGCGAAGGCAAGAACGACCCTTTGTACCGCCTTCCTGCCTACCACACGAAAGTTCCACACAAGGCTATTCAATTATACCTCAAACAATATACAGATCCCGGTGATGTTGTCCTTGACGCTTTCTGTGGAACTGGAATGACAGGTCTTGCCTGCCTTTTGTGCGAGGGTGATACTTCGACTAGAGGGGAGAGACACTCAAAAACAGAAGCGGTTCGTCATGCGATACTTGTGGATCTCTCTCCAGCGGCCACTTTCACAGCATCGGTGATGAATTCTCCGCTAATCTCGGAGTTAGCTATTGGCTCCAAAGGCCGATTAGGCCAATACATTCGGAACGAAATAATTCCGCTGTACCGCACTCAACGCAGCGGGCGAGCAGAAATTTTCGATTACGCAGTTTGGAGTGATTGGGGTGAATGTTCAGAGTGCGGAGAAGTATTTCGTATCTATGATGTCGCTGTTGATTACGAAAATTCAAGAATGTTGTCAGAATACCCATGTCCAAAGTGCAAAGCTCTTCTCCGTTCCGATTCTCAGAAAAAGGCGTTTTCCACGTCTTTCGATGAATGGCTTGGAAAACCTATTAGAATTGCTAAGACCACAATGGTATTGGTTTCGAAGAAAAGTGGCAATAGGGCCATAAGAATAGATGCGACAGAAACGGACATGAAGCTGGAGGAAGAAGTCGGAAGGAAAGCCATTCGACTGATGCCCATTGAGCTGCCATACTCGCACATGACACACGAACGCAACAACCTTCCGAAATACTGGGGCATAACTCACATCCATCACTTCTACACACACCGCAATTATTACGCACTCTCTGAGATTGCCTCGCTAAGCGACCCGGAAATGCGTCGCGTTGGATTGTTCTGCGCTTTAACTGTATTAGAAAATAACGCAACGCGTCGGAATAGATTCTATGTCGACAATAGACGTCCTAACGGTTCTCCCATAGGGCCACTTTCCCACACTCTCTACGTTCCGACAATCCAAGTCGAAACGAATGTAGGCATAAAAGTCCTTTCAGTTTTAGAGCAGGCACAAAAGCTCAGTTCGTCATGGCCAAGGGAATATTCGATTGTTTCCACACAGAGTGCAACACAGTTGGCAAGCATACCTAACAGTTCAGTCGACTTCATCTTCACTGATCCCCCCTTTGGCGGTAACATTAACTATTCCGAGCAAAACATTCTTGCTGAATGGTGGCTTCGGGTATTCACGAATAACACCCCAGAGGCAATTACTAATACCGTTCAGAAAAAGGGGCTCCATGAATACCAGCAAATAATGACAAGGTGCTTCAACGAATACTACAGGGTATTGAAGCCTGGAAGATGGATGGTAGTCGAATTCCATAATTCATCAAACGCTATATGGTCTGCTATACAGCAAGCATTGGAGACGGCAGGTTTCGTCGTTGCATCAGTAGCAATTCTTGACAAGGTACATTCAACATTACATCAAGATCATAAGGCAGCTGCTGTAGATAAGGACCTTGCAATAACCGTCTACAGGCCTAACAGCGAACTTGAAGATCGTTTTACTTTGGAAGCAGGTACTGCAGATGGTGTATGGGATTTTGTCAGGACTCATCTAAAGCAACTTCCGGTTTTCCTCGTCAAAGATGGTCAGGCCAAGATAATTGCTGAGCGGCAGAACTATATGCTCTTCGACCGCATGATAGCTTTCCACGTTCAGCGCAACGTGGCAGTTCCTATGTCCGCTGCCGAGTTATACGCCGGACTGGCTCAGCGATTCTCCGAACGAGACGGCATGTACTTCCTCCCCGATCAGGTGGCCAAATACGACAAGAAGCGAATGACCGTCCGAGATGTTCTGCAGCTTCAGCTCTTCGTCACCGATGAGTCCTCTGCCATCCAATGGCTCAAACAGCAGCTTATCAAGAAGCCACAGACCTTCCAGGAACTCCATCCTCAGTTCCTGAAGGAGATAGGCGGTTGGCAGAAACACGAGGAACCGCTGGAGTTGTCGGAATTGCTGGAGCAAAGCTTCCTCATCTACGGCGGCAAGGGAGAGGTGCCGAGCCAGATTCACAGCTACATCTCCACGAACTTCAAGGAGCTGCGCAACCTACCCAAGGACGACGAGAGCCTGCGCTCCAAGGGTAAGGATCGCTGGTATGTGCCCGACCCGAACAAGGCCGGCGATCTGGAGAAACTGCGCGAGCGGTCCCTGCTCAAGGAGTTCGAAGAATATAGAACTTCGGTCCAGAAGCGCCTGAAGTTGTTCCGCCTCGAGGCAGTACGCGCCGGCTTCAAGAAAGCATGGCAGGAGCGCGACTATGCCACAATCGTCACCGTTGCCAGCAAGATTCCTGAAAACGTCCTCCATGAAGATCCGAAACTCCTCATGTGGTACGACCAAGCCATCACACGAACGGGGGAGGAATGAACTACTGATGAAATTAGAACCTGCTTTTGATTTTTTTACCGGTGAATCAAGTTTCCTGCTTTATCAAGGGCGGGCAGAGGTCTGCATCGACCAAAATACTTACATCGGCGACGGCGAGGTGCGTTTGGATCTGTTGCCGCAAGCGAATATCCGTCTCTATGGTTATTTAGAGGGTGTTCCCGCCAAGGATATTTTGGATACAAGCGTGGGCCAGAAGGTAATTTCATCTTTTTCCATTAACGGTTACCAAGTTGAAGGCTTCAGGCTAAGTGGTGGTGGTGATATAAATTCCCAAGAGTATAATATCAAGTGGCGTTCAAAATCCGAAACGATTAACGGGGTCGGAGACGAATCGACACAGATGATATGGCTAGTATTTCATTTGTTTAATTTTGTTGACCTCATTGGGACCCGGCGATCCACAGAGCAAAACGGAACGGAGAGACATGCCATCGAACATGTTGATTTAGTTTGCGATGAATGGAAGGTTGAACTGAAGTCACTGCTTTCGACACAAGTGAATTTCAATATCCTCCAAGAAGAAGGAGGATACCGGTTAACTCATATTGGCGGCATTCAGAAGGCCAATGGAACTCCATTTTCTGGTAAAAATGCGGATGAATGTCTGCTTGCACTTCGTTTTTTCCTTTCCTTCGCCAAGGGTAGTTGGTGTAATCCGATTTGTGCAGTGGGATTCGATGTCTCCGGGAACCGGATTTGGGAGTCTTGGTCATCACCGAAAGAGCCATGGCATGCATCCTTATCATGGTTCGATCCACATAATGGATCACAGTTGGAGATGTTGTTCCCATACTTCATGAAAGAATGGGCTAACGATGATTGGCGTGAAGCATTGCATGAAGCCATTTATTGGTATTTGAATGCGAATTTTTCATCCCGTGGGATAGATGCAGGAATCATTTTGACTCAAGCTGCAATTGAGCGGCTGTCCTACGAATATGCTGTGAAGGACAAGAGGCTTCTTACGGCAAAGGGATTCAAAGATCTCTGGGCATCAGACAAGTTTCGTTTACTGTTCTCTTCTTTGGAAATACCTCTTGATATTCCTTGGGGAACACCTGAATTGCAGCGACTTGCAGCCGATGGCCGACTGAATTGGTTGGACGCACCCCACGCACTGACAGATGCAAGAAATTCTTTGGTTCATCCAGAGCATAAGCGCCGTGGCCAGTTTGGTTCTGCTTACTATGAGGCTTGGAATTTGGGGTTGTGGTTCTTGGAGTTGGGTATTCTGGCCATCTGTGGTTACTCCGGGACTTATGGCAATAGGCTGAAACAGAGATGGGTCGGACAGGTTGAGGATGTTCCATGGAAGAAATAAAGTCCGGCTGGTACTACAGTCCGGACCACGGTCAGCTTTGTCAGGTCATCGAATAGACGGCTTCCGGACATCCTCGATCAGGATTTCATCCACGCCTTGCAGGAGGTTCTCTCTGGACTCACCAAGGTTTCGGTAAAGATCACTGACCTGCTCGCTGACTGCTTCCAGGCCACCCCGTCGGAGATGCGGAAGCGGTTCGAGGAATAGCTGAATGAACTGACCAAGGGCAAGGAGCCGAATAAGGTAATGATAGTTTTAGAATGATATTTTTGATTTGAGGATAGCGGCGTTGAACGAGCGAGAGCTGAAAGACAGGACTAATCAAAAATGGATTGCGAATGAACACAAGTATAGACGACTGGAATTTTGAAAAGCTGGTAGGTATTATCCGGCAGGTGCATGAAGAAATGGCGGCACAGGCCGGAAAGGCGGTGAACATCAGCCTGACCATGCGTAACTGGTTGATTGGGTTTTATCTTGCTGTGTACGAACAAAATGGAGCGGATCGAGCGGAATATGGTACCCGACTTTTGGAAAACCTTTCCTCCCGATTGGCTGAAGGCGGTATGGAGGGTGTTGCATCCCGATCATTACGTCAATACAGGCAGTTTTATTTAATTTACTCGGAGATTTGGCAGACACCGTCTGCCAAAACCTTTGAGCGTCTGATCCCATTTTCAATTTGGCAGACACTGCCTGCCAAATTCAATACCTCACCGTCCACCCAGAAGCAACCTGCCGTTATGTCTTTAGAGTTGATCCAGAAACTCTCCTTCAGCCACTTCGCGGAATTGATTGCAATTTCTGATGAAACCAAACGTGTTTTCTATGAGATTGAATGCACGCGGGGCAGATGGTCTGTCCGGGAACTCAAACGGCAGATTGGTAGCCTTTACTATGAACGCTCAGGTTTGTCCAAAGACAAGAAAAAGCTGGCGGCCCTGGCTCACGAGGGTGCGGAAACTTATGAGTCGAGACTGGTGATTCGCGATCCCTATGTGTTTGAATTTCTTGGGCTGAAACCAAGGGAAGTCATGAGTGAGTCTCATCTGGAGGATCAACTCCTCAATAAACTTCAGGATTTTCTGCTGGAGATGGGCCATGGGTTCTGCTTTGAAGCCCGTCAGAAGCGAATTCTGATCGGGGATACGCACAACTTTGTGGACCTTGTTTTCTATCACAGGTTGCTCAAGTGCCATGTTCTGGTGGAGTTGAAGCTCCAACAATTCAACCATGAAAATATCGGCCAGCTTAACACTTATGTGAGTTGGTACAAGAAAAACATGATGTCTGAGGGAGACAATCCGCCCATCGGCATCCTATTATGCACACAGCACGACCAAACACTGGTGGAGTATGCGCTGGCCGGAATGGACAACGGCCTTTTCGTTTCTAAATACCAACTTGAACTTCCGAAGAAGGAGGACATGAAACGATTTATTGAGGAACATATCCGGGAAACAGGGTCATGATCCCGTTAATGATATCATAATTGGCTATAAAGAAGAATTCCCCATTGGCGCGGATGAAGGTATTTTGGCAAGGAATTGATGCATGAGCAGGCAGGATCAACCACATTCTCAGCAAAAAATATTCGACACGAATCGATCAGAGCCAAGTGACTCGGGACCTGTGATATGCTTAGGACTGACCTTCCCGAGCGACGATGAGCGGCGGAAGCACTTCCTGGAGAAGCTGCGCGACAAGCTGAAGGACCCGGAGTTCCGAAAGATCGAGGGATTTCCCATCGGCTTAGATGATGATATCCTGGCGCTGTCGGACCCACCGTACTATACTGCCTGCCCGAACCCGTTCATTACAGATTTCTTCAAACATTACGGCAAACCATACGATTCGAACAAGCCGTATAGCCGCGAGCCGTTCGCCGCAGATGTGAGTGAGGGCAAGAACGATCCAATCTACAACGCTCACTCTTACCACACCAAGGTGCCGCACAAGGCCATTATGCGGTACATCCTGCATTACACCGAACCGGGGGTCAAGGAGTTCGAAGAATATAGAACTTCGGTCCAGAAGCGACTGAAGGTGTTCCGCCTCGAAGCCGTCCGCGCCGGCTTCAAGAAAGCATGGCAGGAGCGCGACTATGCCACAATCGTCACCGTTGCCAGCAAGATTCCTGAAAACGTCCTCCATGAAGATCCGAAACTGCTCATGTGGTATGATCAAGCAATAACGAGAACAGGAGAATAATTATGTCTGAAAAAAAGCCACTAACAATAAAACTTCGTCGTCTTGAGATTATGAATTTCAAAGCTATTGATGAGTTGTCCTTAGAATTCCCTCCTCCCCGTATGAGTGATGACCCAGATATTTTTGTAATGGGAAGTAAGAATGGGCTGGGGAAAACTTCTGTGCTTGAATCATGCGCCTTACTATTTCTGGCGGCAACGGTTGGGGAAAAAGCATTCGATATTGGACGTTCTTCAGATATGCCGATCAACTTGCCTGAATTGCTAATCCGCGCTGGCACAAAAGAAGCGAACATTGATGGAACTTTCATCATCAACGATAAGGAATTCAAGGTTGGTCTTGAATTATTGATTAACGGAGAAGTGAAAATCAAAGGAAATACTGAACCGTTCAAGGAGTTGAGAAAACGGATTACCATGCACTCTTCAGAATTAGTTCAACGTTTTTTATTTTCACTTGTCGGGCTTAACTCAGAACCTATGATTAATCAGCCTTTTCTTTACTTCCACAGTTACAGGAAAGTACAGGAAGGAAACCCAGAACTCGGCATGATGGTGGAGAGTGAGAGAATGATTCTCAGACGGCCACGGTTTCGTCCGAGCTTCGAACGTCCAATCAGCGCATTCAAATTACAGATTCTACGTTCGATGATGGGACGAGCTAATCTCTTTGAAGCTGTTGAAGATGAACATGCAGAAGATATTTTAAAAAAGCTTAATCAACTAGTAAAGCGATTTGCTGGCGGAACAATTGAAAAATTGCGCACTTCACAGGACAATACAGTTGATTTTCGTATTTATCCGACTGATATGAAGGACAATTCTTTTACTTTTGACGGATTGAGTTCTGGACAGAAAGAAATTATTTCAACTCTTTTTTTAATTTGGTACCACTCGCTTAGTATGCCTGCAATCATCTTGATTGATGAGCCAGAACTTCATCTGAATGTCGAATGGCACCGCGATTTTATAAAGCAGGTATTCGATCTATCTCCTCAAAACCAATATATTTTCGCCACTCACTCGGAAGACATATTTTCTTCAGTTTCCGAAGATAGACGCGTTCTCCTTATCGCTTCCAAGGAGGTGGCCAATTGATCACTGTCAAAAAACCTTCCTCTCCTGCAGAAATTCGACAAAGTGTGCGCCACGTCTTATTTGTCGAGGGTAGCGATCAAGATGCTATTGATCCAATGGCCTTGAGTTATTTACTTGAAGAACAGATTCGCGTTGAACCATTAGGAGCATCATACCACATAAGAAGCGCCGCTGAAGGCCTATATAAATATCACCCTGATTATTATTTTTTAATTGATCGTGATCATTACGATGATGAATATGTAAACAAGTGCTGGAACAATTTTCCAGATACAGAGACACCAAACCTTATCATCTGGCGCCGCCGTGAGATTGAGAATTATTTCCTGATTCCTGAATACATCACCAAATCCAGGTTTATATCAGCTTCCCACGAGCAAATATTTGCAACTATTATTCGGCTATGCAATGAGCGACTATACCTTGATACTGCAAATCATGTCATAATTTCGATACGCGAAGACTTGAAGAGAAATTGGATTCAATTATTTACGAATCCGCTGGAATTCAAAAACAAAGAATCTGCATTCACAAGACTAACTGAAGCTGGTGAGTTTTTGAGTCATAAGAAAGTAGTCTCAAAAACAGTTCATAAAAAAGAAATCATAAAAAGGTTTGAAAAAGTCCTTGCTGATATGACAGGCGGTAAAGATGCTATCGAACATGGATACGGCAAGTGGATTGAAATGATTCGTGGCAAAAAGGTTCTTTCAAGTATTGTTGGCAACTGTTTTCAGGTTAAGGATGCAAGGGGAACAACCTTACAGGGAAAGGAAAAATTGAACGAAATTGTCAAGGAACTCTTGAAAAAGCCATTATCAGAACAACCTGATGATTTCCAGAATTTACATAAACTAATTATTTCCAGAATAAAGTCAGTGTAAGTTAGAATTGGCTATTTCTATAATGCAGACTGATGCAAATAACTGGTGCTACAGCCCGGACCACGGTCAGATGTGGTATGATCAGGCAATGACAAGAACCGGAGGTGTGTAAATGCTAAAGCAATTGCGAATACAGAATTTTAAAATTTGGAAAGACACCGGGAGCATCCGCATGGCTCCGATTACCTTGTTCTTTGGCGCAAACAGTTCAGGCAAGTCAAGCATAGGACAGTTCTTGATGATGCTGAAGCAGACGGTTGAATCCTCGGACCGAAAAGCAGTTTTTTATCCCGGCGGAAAAAACTCGGCGGTTCAGCTTGGTTCCTATCAGGAAATGGTTTTTCACCGTAATCCGGATAATAAGATATCGTTCGAGTACCAGTGGGATTTTCAGGATGCTTTTCAAATAAAAGATCCAATTACCAGTCTAATTTACTCAGGAGACCTGTTGTCATTTGAGGCGGTTGTCAGGCTTGGAGATAAACAAAAGTATTCGCTTATTGTCAGTTATCTAAAATATCAGTTGATGGCGAACGGAAAGCAGACTTTAGCTGTGTTGTTGGAGCGAAAAACCGGCGCTAAATCTGCATATAAAGTAGACGCAGAGCAGTATGCTCTTGTACGGAAGAAAATGCGAGCTTGGTCACTTAAGGATACCGTCAGATTTTACGGCTTTCCGGATGAAGTGGTTGCCTATTATCAGAATGCCGATTTTGTCCAGGAGCTAAACTTACGGCATGAAAAGTTGTTCCAATCGCTTTTTTATCTGGGCCCTCTTCGTAATAAAGCTGAAAGACTGTATTCGTGGGGTGGTGTCAATCCTGAAAGCGTCGGATTTTCAGGTGAAAATACTGTAGCCGCAATTTTATCCGCCAGAAACCGTAAAATCAGTCTCGGCTATAAGCGCCAGGCAAAACCATTTGAAGCGATTATCGCGCTGAAGCTTACGGAAATGGGATTGATCGAAGAGTTCAAAGTCAATTCAATTTCCGAACAGCGGCAGGAATATGAAGTCAAGGTCCGAGTCAAAGGATCGAAGGACTGGGTGGATCTCCCGGATGTCGGTTTTGGCATCTCTCAGGTGCTTCCGGTGCTGGTCCAGTGTTTTTATGCCCCACCGGGATCGATCATCCTGATGGAGCAGCCTGAAATTCACCTTCACCCGAATGCACAGTCGGCGTTGGCCGATGTGATGATTGATGTTATCAATTCCAAGGAAAACGGAGCTGACAGAAACATCCAATTGATTATAGAGACCCACTCCGAGCATTTTTTGCGGCGACTGCAACGGCGGATTGCCGAAGATACCATCCCACAAGAGAAAGTGTCCGCATATTTTGCAGACATCACTAAAACTCCTTCCACCTTGGAGTCTCTCAAAATTGACAGTTATGGCAATATCCGGAACTGGCCGGAAAACTTCTTTGGCGATGAGATGGGAGACATCATGGAGCAAGCGAAAGCGGCGATGAAAAAGCGCATGAACCAAAGCAGCAGCGGCTTGGAGGCAACGGCATGAGCAGACTGCCACAAAAGTGTTTGATCGATACCAATGTGCCAAAAACAGCAAATCTTGCTTTTGCTCCTGACAAGATATCATCAGAGCTAATCGGCTGTGTTCTGGCCTGCATTGAAGCTGTCGAGTATGTTGTGAAAAAGGGCGGCTTGGTTATGGATGCAGGAGATGAAATCTTTGATGAATATCGCCAACAACTATCGATGAAGGGTCAGCCTGGCATCGGGGATAGTTTCATGAAGTGGGTTCATGATAATCGCTGGAATTTTCCGGATTCTGACCGGGTCACAATTACAAAATGTGGTGATTCATACCACGAATTCCCTGACCATGATGGTTTAACTCATTTCGATATCTCTGATCGAAAATTTATCGCCGTTGCAAATGCACATCCCGAAAAACCGCCAGTCTTACAGGCAACGGATAGCAAGTGGTGGGGTTGGAAAGATGCTTTGGCTGACGTCGGGATTACGGTGCATTTTCTGTGCCCTGATTATGCAAAGAAAAAGTATGAGGAGAAGATGGGCAAGTGAAAGACGATTTTTTCAAGTTCCCCACCACTCCACACTTGGCTCAACTTGGTGATGTTATCGTCAGGGGGGACAAGGTCATGTCGGAACATGAGCGAAATGAATTCCTCATGCATGAATTAGTCGTTGAAGAAAAGATAGACGGAGCGAACCTTGGGCTCTCTTTTGATGCCGATGGAAATATTCGCGCCCAAAATCGAGGAGCGTACTTGCATCTTCCAAGTAGGGGGCAGTGGAAAAAGCTCTCGGATTGGTTGAATCCAAGAATCGACGCGATTTTCGAACAACTGACCGATCGATATGTTCTTTTTGGAGAATGGTGCTATGCTAAGCACTCTGTCGTTTATGACCGACTGCCGGACTGGTTTCTGGGATTCGATTTATACGATAAAATCACTGCATGTTTTTTCTCTTGCACCCGTCGAGATGAGATGTTCCAGGCCATTGGTATCTCCCAAGCACCAAAAATTGAGAGCGGGCACTTTACGCTTTTAAAACTTGGCACACTCCTATCGCAGTCGCACTTCAGTGATAACCCAGCAGAGGGTCTTTATCTTCGGTTCGACCAAGGCGACTGGTTGGTTCAAAGAGCCAAACTGGTTCGTCCTGCCTTTATTCAACCGGTTGAACAGCACTGGTCACGTTCGGGCATCAAACCTAACAGGTTGAGACTGGAGGCTCTGTAATGAATCTTTCACAATCCGGAGACGGTAACTCGTGGTGCTACAGCCCGGATCACGGGCAGCTCTGTCAGGTCATCGAAGTCCAGACGCTTTGGGGTGAGACAATCTGCCGCGTTTGGCTGCCCGGCCGCGATTCTGTGGTTCGCATTCCGGCTTCCAGGCTCAAGTCCATAGAGAGCGCGGGCACCGGTTCACCAGATGATATAGCCTACGTCGCCGCCGCTGCGCGGGTGGCCGATGCCCTGACCCAGGATGTCCTGCTCGCACCCATCGAATCCTCCGTCATCCCGCTTCCGCACCAGATTCGGGCTTTATCCCGCGCCATCGCCAACGACCGGGTGCGCTACCTTCTGGCGGACGAGGTCGGTTTGGGAAAGACCATTGAGGCCGGTCTCATCATGCGGGAGCTAAAGCTCCGCGGGCTGGTCAAGCGGACGCTGGTCATTACTCCAAAGGGACTGGTAAGCCAGTGGGTGTCCGAAATGCGGACCCACTTCAACGAGCAGTTCCAGCTTGTTTTACCCGAAGATATTAAAACGCTAAGCCGCATATCGGCGGTTCCGGGTTCTGAATTCCGAGTTCCGGATGCTGAAGACTCGCAGCCCGCAACCCGTAACTCGTGGACTCTCTTCTCACAGGTGGTTGTGCCGATGGATTCGGTCAAACCACTGGACAAGCGCCGTGGATGGACCGCTGCCCAGGTTGGCGAGCACAACCGCGAACGGTTCGAAGACCTGATCTCCGCCGGCTGGGACCTGGTCATTGTGGACGAGGCACACCGTCTTGGCGGCAGTACTGATCAGGTGGCCCGTTTCAAGCTGGGTCAGGGACTCTCAGAAGCGGCACCTTACCTTCTGCTGCTTTCGGCCACTCCGCACCAGGGCAAGACAGACGCTTTTCACCGGCTGGTATCCCTGATCGACGCCAAGGCGTTTCCGAACATCAGCAGCGTTACCCGCGAGCGGGTCCAACCGTATGTCATCCGCACCGAGAAACGCCGCGCCATCGATGCCGATGGCAAGCCGCTGTTCAAACCCCGGCTAACACAGCTTGCCCCGGTCTCCTGGGGAGAGCGTCACCGCAATCAACAATTTCTCTATGAGGCGGTCACCGAATACGTCCGCGAGGGCTACAACCAGGCCATGCGCGAAAAGCGCAGCTACATCGGTTTTCTGATGATCCTGATGCAGCGGCTGGTAGTCTCCAGCACAAGCGCCATCCGCACCACGCTTGAAAGGCGGCTCGAAGCACTTACCGCACCCCAGGAGCAACTGACTCTGTTCCCGATCATCTCCGATGAGGAATGGGCAGACCTGGATGGCCAGGAGCAGATCGAATTGCTGCTTCGCACCCGCCTCAAGGCGCTCAAGAACGAGCGCGCCGAGGTCAAGCTGCTCTTGGATGCCGCGGCCCGCTGCGAGCAGATCGGACCGGATGCCAAGGCAGAGGCGCTGCTCGACTGGCTCTACCGCCTCCAGTCCGAAGAGGGGGACCCGGAGCTCAAGGCACTGGTGTTCACCGAGTTTGTGCCCACCCAGGATATGCTCCGTAGATTTCTGATTGAGCGCGGGTTCTCGGTTGCCTGCCTGAACGGCTCCATGGACATGGAAGAGCGCAAGCGAGTTCAGCAGGCATTTGCCGGGGATGCCCGCATCCTTATCTCCACTGAGGCCGGCGGTGAGGGCTTGAACCTCCAGTTCTGCCATGTGGTGATCAACTACGACATCCCCTGGAATCCGATGCGTCTCGAACAACGGATCGGTCGGGTGGACCGTATCGGTCAGACCCATGCGGTTCGCGCGGTCAATTTCGTCTTCGAGGGCTCGGTCGAGCACCGTGTCCGGGAAGTATTGGAGCAGAAACTCGCCGTCATCTTCGAGGAGTTCGGCATCGACAAGACCGGTGATGTCCTCGACTCGGCCCAGGCCGGCCAGATATTCGACGAAATGTATGTAGATGCGATCCTCAACCCCGAAAAGGTGGAGGATTCCGTGGAGACCGTGGTTGCCAGCCTGCAGGAGCAGGCCCGCGAAGCGCGCACGACAGCATCCGTGCTCGGCGCAACCGAGGATCTGGAGCCTGGCGAAGCCCAGCGGCTCCTGACTCACCCCTTACCTCATTGGATAGAGCGCATGACCGTAAGCTATCTGAAAGCGCATGGCGGCCAGGCCGAGAAGAAAAACCAGAGATGGAACCTCACCTGGCCTGATGGTGAAGTTTTCGAGAACATGGTCTTCACGAGCAAGGAAGCTGAGAGGTTTCCGGTAGCCCGGCATCTTACCCTGGAAGAACCAAAGATTCGCGGTCTGGCCATGCGGCTTCCTCGCTTTGTTCCAGGCCAACCGGTCCCCATCGTGTCGATCCCGGGTCTCACCAAGGAAGTCCAGGGCATCTGGTCCTTGTGGCGAATTGCGATCGCATCCATGGAGTGGAACCGTCGAAGGATCATGCCTCTCTTTCTGGCCGACAGCGGCGTGATATACATGCCGACGGCCAGATATGTGTGGGACCAGCTCCTCTCGTCAAGCACACATGTCCGATCCATTCTTGACGCCGCAGTCTCCCAAGCAGCCTTCGCAAAACTGCAAAACGCCGCGGAAGAACACGGGAAACCCATCTACGAAGCGCTCATACAGGAACACCGGTCCTGCATTACACGAGAGCGAGAGAAGGCCGACTACGCCTTTACCGCCCGCTGTAAGACTATCGATCGGATTGGTCTGCCCCAGGTCCGCAACTATCGTCTGAACCTTCTTGCTCAGGAGGAGCAAAGCTTCAAAAAACAGCTTGACCAGAAGGCACATGCCTATCCCGAGATGGCGCCACTGCTTGTGATTCGGGTGGAAGGCGGTGATCATGAGTAGCTGGCGAGATCAAATTCTGAATGACTTCACCCCGAAGGTCGCTCGACTCACCCTGGTGGCCGACCCGGATGGGCTTTTGCTCGAAGAAGGGATTCTCGAAGGCATCCGCGAGCGCGGATTCGAGCTGATTCCGTTTGAAGACCATATTGCATTCCGCTACGCCTATGAATCGAAATTCCGATCCCGCTGGGACCGGGGTGAGTACACGGACCTCGTTGTCGTATTGCATTCCCATGCCAGCGACCTCAGTGGATTGCCCTATGATCTCCTCCAGGCTGGCCGCCAGCTTTCATTCAATCTCGGCGACATCTTCCCTAACCTCAGCCCCCCGGTCGTAACCTCCCTGGATCGCGGAGACCTTGATGCCTTGTATGAGGCGCAAAACAATCATGCACCCGGCCAGTTGGGCGACAACGCCACCAAGGAGTTCGTTCTCCGGCATGTCTTTGGAATCGCCCCCGAGTTGATCAAGCAGCCATCGGACCTCTTGCGCGTACTTCTGCGGCGTCACTACCGCAGCCAGCGCATTCCGATTGTGCTGGACGAGCGGTTCATCCAAATCCTTCGTCAGAGCACCATTTTTGACGACTGGCCGCTTGAGGCGCTAATTACGGACCGGGAGATATTCTTCGCCTTCCTCCAGGAGCGATGGCCGATCTTCCTCGACAGTATAGCAGCCAAAGGAGCATCCGGCGTTCGTGAGAACAAGAAGCCCTACAGCCTGGCCATTGAAGGGCCTATTGATCTTCCATTTGAACACCATGACATCAGGGTCTATATCGACAACCTATTTGTCGAGGGTTTGCTGCATTCCGTGTCACACGACCATGCAGACTCCCTGTCCAAGACCTGGGTAGGTATTGGCGTTCGCACCGCCACAATCAAGGACAGGTATTGTCGCCTGGACAAGCTCATTGGCAGCTTGCAGACATCCATTCCGCTTGATGACGCAAAGCACACGGACTGGTTTCACTTTGCACGTGGATGGGCGGAGCTGATCTTGCTGGCGAATGATCAAGCCGAGGCTATTACCGAACAGACGGGCGAACGCATCAAGAGCTTGCAGTCTCAGGTTGACGTTAGATTTGCAGCCTGGCTTTTCAAGCGGTACGCAGGGCTTGTCAACCTGCCGCCAGTGCCTCCGGTCATGCTGCATCACCTTCCGAGGTTTCTTGCCCGTCAGGTGGGAAAAGACCGTAACGCGAAAATCGCACTGATCGTGATGGATGGCCTTGCCATGGACCAGTGGCTGGTGATCCGCAGAGAGCTCGCATCAAGGCAGCCCGCTTTCCGATTCAGGGAGCAGTTTGTCTTCGCATGGATTCCTTCTCTCACATCCGTTTCGCGCCAGGCTGCCTTTGCCGGAAAGGCTCCCATCTTTTTCCCGAACAGCATCCAGTCCACGGACAAGGAACCTGCACTATGGGCGCAGTTCTGGGCCAATCAAGGATTCACGCCAAACGAGGTCGTTTACTTTAAGGGACTGGGTGACGGCAGTCTGGAATCCTTGTCTGAAGCGCTTTCTCATCCCAAGGCAAGCGTCGCAGGGCTGGTTGTGGACAAGGTCGATAAGATCATGCACGGAATGGAAATGGGCACTGCCGGGATGCACAACCAGGTGTGCCAGTGGGCTAAGCAGTCTTATCTGAACACACTCCTTGATCTGCTTCTTGATCGGGGTTTTAGAGTCTATCTGACTTCTGACCATGGCAACATTGAGGCGGAAGGTTGCGGCCGTCCGGCGGAGGGCGCTCTGGCGAACCTTCGCGGTGAACGCGTCCGCATTTATCCAGATGTGGCCCTTCGCGCCAAGGTGAAAAAACGATTTCCGGCCGCGCTGGAATGGGACCCCGTTGGCCTTCCGGAGGACTGCCTCGCTCTTCTGGCCCCCGCCCGGCAGGCGTTTGTCCAGGAGAATAAGCGAATCGTCACTCACGGCGGTATTTCGGTCGAGGAACTCATCGTCCCTCTGGTCGAGATCAAGAGGATAGGCGAATGAGTAACGAACGTAGATTTTCTCAAATTGGAATTGACCGTCTCGTGCGCTTTGTATGGCTGGAAAAAACATCATCTCTCGTGCTGGCCGGGAACAAGGCTCAGGACATAAAGACAATTCTTCAGGATGACTTGCAGACATCTTTTCGTTCGAGCAGGACGGATGTGCGCGGATCTTTAGACAAGACGATCACCATTCTGATGAAAGTATGGCTCACAGTTCCCATCGAACTTCAGTCGCTCCAAGTTGACGGCCTCGAACTACTCAAACATTTTCCACTGTGCGATCATCTGGCCGTTCATTGGGGGATGGTCATGGCTGTTTACCCATTCTGGGCGGGTGTGGCCACGCAGGTAGGACGCCTTTTGAGGCTTCAGGGCTCAGCGGCTGCATCTCACGTCCAGCGTCGCGTGCGTGAACAGTATGGTGAGCG
>SESB01000657.1_pt1 | contig 24509 bp, 55 predicted proteins | sample 3171441 | NCBI WGS metagenome assembly SESB01 (sample SAMN06051867, study PRJNA518727) | freshwater metagenome | biome: subpolar coniferous forest; feature: holomictic lake; material: water; isolation source: holomictic Lake 227, 6 m depth | place: Canada: near Kenora, Ontario | collected... | reverse complement strand
TGTACTTGCATGTATTAAGTATAAGACTATACTTTTTTCTAATGTCTAGTAAGTTAATGGGGTATAAAGTAGTATCCATGTGGATACCAGATTTTATAGTAAAATATAGAAAATGGAAATTTTGAGCACAATATTAAAGTCCTTTTTTTGGGGTTGACAAAAAGTGAGAAAAAGATAAACTTTAGTAAATCAGTTGGGTATAAAAATAAAGGATAAAAGGGGTTGACAATATAGGAGAAATGGATAGAATAGTTGTATGAAGATTAAATGTATAGTATCTGGAATTGATGCGAACGGAGATCCTGAGTTATATTTTATTATAATAAAATGTAATGATAGGCAATATAATGAAGGATTGCATTATAAGGTAGCAATGGAGCAAGCGGAGATAGAAGGATATGAACCTAAGTTAGCGTATGATGAAACTGATAGGGCCGGGAAAGCGATGCTAGGCTTGTTTAAATGGGAAACTGCAAGTGTATTAGCTGTATGAGAGAATCTACAAATGACGAAAAGAAAGTTACGGATGGATTTTTCAATAAACAAATGAAAAACAAATTTCATTGTGAGATTACAGTAACAAGTATAAATGATCCGTTAATAGTAGTTTATCGTAATAAGAAAGTAATTGCAAGGGTAGAAGAAATAAGTGGGGAACCAGTAATAATTATGATGAACGGTGAAAATGTATTGACTTTGAATGAAGTCGATATTATAAGAGATAATTGGAATGAGAGTTTAAATTTACATATATGAATGACGTACATTTTTCTTCAAATAGCAATGATTGGCAAACGCCGCAAGCATTGTTTGATAAATTGAATAGAGTATTTGGATTTACATTAGATCCTTGTTGTACTAAAGAAACAAGTAAATGTAATAAATACTTTACTGCGGTAGAAGATGGATTAAAGCAAAGTTGGGCAAATGAGATTGTATTCATGAATCCGCCTTATGGTAGAGAAATTGGTAAATGGGTTAAAAAGGCGTATGAAGAAAGCGAAAATAATAATGCTATTGTAGTATGTTTAATACCGGCCAGAACGGATACGTCTTATTGGTATGAATATATAAGACATGCTGCACAGATTATTTTTATTAAAGGTAGAATAAAATTTGTTAGTGAAGGGAAAGCTAATCCAGCACCATTTCCAAGTAGTATAGTTATATTTGATAATTTTTTTGATAACACAAATATTTATTGGCGCAAACAAGAAGAACTTTGTAAGTCAGATCACATTCATTTAATGATTTAAATTTAGAGTTTTTAAGATAAATATAATAATACAATAAGATTATGTTTGTTTTTTTAACAAAAGATGACGCACAAGAAGTACGACATAAAATAGGAATACTTCAAGATGAAATGGATTTACAGATTGATTATAACTTAACACAAGATCAAGTTAATATATTATATTCTAGTATTCCTTATAAAAAAGGAATTTGGTATATACCAGATTTTGCTACAGATGCGGTAAAAGGTGAAATGTTTGATCATATAAAGGTATTGACTCAAATTTCGTATGATACGACTTCTAAGTATGAAGCAAGTAAGATACGGAGACAAATAAAACGGTTCAACGAAATATTTGGTAAATTATAATTGACTTTTTATAAAATAGTAGTATTCTTATAATATATGAATGAGATATATAATTGTCCTATATGTGGGAATGTAGTAAGAAGTATTCCAGGTACTCAATTAGATCCAAAGGATGGAATAACGGTTTATTGTGCTAATAAAAGTTGTTCAATGGCGGATTGGGGACATGGTAAGAATGAGAAAGATGCGTTTGAAATTTTTATTCAGAAATGTGGCAAAAGAAATTGACTTTATTTAAAATTTAGGTATTATATATTTATATTGCCAATGTGGTGAAAGTGGCAGACACAAAGGACTTAAAATCCTTCGGCCTTTAAAAGTCGTGCCGGTTCGAGTCCGGCCATTGGCACCAATTTATAGGGTTGGGACAACCCGAATCTAACGCCTCTGGACAACTCCAAACGAGTTGGATGAAAGAGGAAACCAATCTCCTTTAGGGGATGGGTAGTTCATATCCTGATTCTTTAATCGGGATTTTTCTTTGTACTGGGATCAAATATAGGACTATACATTCTTCTATGATAATTTTTATAAGGTGGTATTGACAAAAAAAGAATAATAGATATAATTTTTGAAGTGAGGAAAATATGACAAATCTGAATATGATTTTCGTTGCAATAATTACATTTTTATTGCTACGTATAAGCCCTAATTTGATAATACTAGTATTAATATTATTATTATATTTTATAGTAACATTAAAGAAATAATATGAATAGGCGTGTAAAAGTTCAAATATTGCTTGAATATGATGGATTTGAAATGGATAAGAAACATTGTAATAATATTCCTGATTATTACAATGATTTAAATGCAATTAGACAACTAGAACATAAATTATCCAATGAAGGTTTTACTGTGTCTTACGTAAGAAACCTGATGTTAATTTGTAAGATAGGGGAATATGAGTTAAGGGATGACAGTACCTATGCGGTTTATGTTTTACTACATGCAACCGCCGAAGAAAAGGCAGATGCATTGGTAATGACTCTTGTAGATTTAAAAGGCAGGGAATCAATTTTGAAAGAATATAATAATAAGATATGAATAAGAATAATCACAATTTAATTATAACTGGGGGAAATGAAGGAGTTTATCACGTTCAATATTACTCGTGGATAAAACTAGTAGGAACTGGACAAGAACAGATCGGGCAAGAATCTGGGATTTTATTTACGGGAACCGAAGAAGAGTGTATGAATTGGATCGATGGATATTTACCGGTATAAGGAATCAATTTTTAAAGAATATAATAATTTATGAATAAGAATAATCACAAGTTAATTATAACTGGGGGAAATGAAGGAGTTTATCACGTTCAATATTATTCGCGGATAAAACTAGTAGGAACTGGGCAGGAGTCTGAGATTTTATTTACGGGAACCGAAGAAGAGTGTATGAATTGGATTGTAAATTGGATTGATGGATATTTACCGGTATAAGGCACTTGACATTTTATAACATTTGAATATACTTTAAAGGTATGAAGATACTAACAAGTAAATGCTTACAATGTAATAAGGGATTGGTTGAAGCAGAGAATAAGGGAAATACGGATTGGAAGATTATATGGTGTTCAAATATGGATTGTCAGAATTCACTTATAGGGCAAGGTAAAACGCAAGCGGATGCAATAAAAGATTATAATGAACGGTATGAAAGAATATATGGGATCTGAGATGTCGGCTAATATATTGGATGGAGAACATTATAATAAGTTATATAATCGAATACAGGAATTGATTAAAGAATCGAAGGAATTATCAAATCATGGATATTCGTTTCCTAATAACATAAATATCCGGAATTTTCTATATAATATATTATACAATTTGAATAACAGAGAATTTAGGAAAATGTTATTTGACTGTAATTTGAATACGAATTGTATTGATGTATATAAACAACTAAATAGACCAGGACATTTAGTATGTGAAGCATTACGGATATTAAATTCAGAATATGATACTTATTAGAAAGTTCACCGCTTTTAGATCCCAATTATTTAATTGGGATTTTTTATGTACTAGTATTAACAAGTATAGTTCTATACATAGTCAATTTCAATCCCGGATGGGGTAAGAATGAATTCTATTGATTAAATTAAGTACAAGGCTGTACTTACTTCGTGGATTGTTATAGAAGGTTTTAGGAGTTTTTATAAAAAAGTAAAACAAAGGGTTGACAAAAAGTGGATTATCCATATAATCTTTTATGTGGTGAGAGTTTAAAACAAACAAAAAAACTTGAACCAAGAGAAAGTAACAATAATAATAGAATAGAGTATAATATGAATCTGAACTTTGAATTGTATGTAGGTGGTAAAGGTACTAAGTGTGATCGCAATCAATTGGCTGACTTGCCGACTCCGGCCCCCATTGGTCGTTGGTCTCCAATTCCCCACGTTACCCTTGTAAACGAGCTAGAAAAGGCATTGTTGCCGTTTAACATGCGGGTGTCAAATGAAGTCTTTAAACTTGATAAAGGCGGTGCCAGGATGTTTGGATTGCTTCAAATTGAAAATTGCAATAACAATCCAGATTTTAGTTTTGTTGCTGGAGTTCGCAATAGCCATGACAAAATGATTCGCGCTGGGGTTGCAATTGGTGAAGGAACATTTGTTTGTTCTAATCTTCGTTTCTCTGGTGAAATTGTAATTGGCCGTAAACATACAAAGGAAATTTTGAATGAGTTGCCGGACTTGATCACTGGTGCGGTTGGAAAGTTGTCAGAAGGATGGTCAAAGCAAGCCGACATAATTCAGAAGTATAAAGAAGTTGAAGTTACCCCATTAGCTGGCCGTAATTTGTTAGTGGAATGTGCTAAGCAATTAGTTTTCCCTCGTACTCAATATATGGATGTTTTGGAAGAGTTTGAATCTCCAAGGCATCCGGAATTTAAGGATCGTAATCTTTGGTCTTTAATGAATGCTGTTACTGAAGTACTTAAACCGCGTGAAAATTCAAGTGGAAGTACTCTATGGGTTCTTCCAGCTAGAACAGCAAGGTTGAATATTATCTGCAATGAGTTTGCTGGAATATCTGCATTTGCTCCGGAAATTCCTATTGATGTAGAAACGGAATTGGCTGAATAAATAAACATTTCCCCTAATCTTAATTGATTAGGGGATTTTTTATGTACTAATTTAAATATTAAAATAACTTGACGTTTTTTGGACTTGTGTGTATAATTGAGTACATAGTACATTTTAATTATTTATTTTTCTTGTTTTGAATATTTATTTTTCTAGTTATTCTTAAAAAAGAAAAGAAAAAGTAACAAAAAGAAAAGAAACTATATCATCTTAATAAGAATATAAAGATCTTAATATAAAGAATGATATAATATCTGGGTTGAAATAAAGATATTAAACAGAACAGGGGATTGAAAGAATTAAAAAAAGAGATCGTAAATAGTACTGGATCCAGGTACTATTTTCTTTGTTACTTTCTTTAGAAAAATATTTATTTTTTTTTTTTAGGATAAGAAAGTATAGAAGTGTACTTTGTTTTTGGAAAAGATAAATCCAGTAAATGAGTTACTGGATTTATTGAAGTGAATTATTCTGTTGGCAAAAGAAAAGCTAGAATGTTTCCTTGGCCTACAAGTGCACCAGATCTGGAATAAGTTTTATCTTGATCTTTATAATAGGAACCAAGCATTGCACCAGATTTATCGGTTAGTGTAATTTTATTGGATGATTCAACTATAATTCCTTTAGTTTCTCCTGATTTACCTTTAATAAGTGATTGCATAGTTTTTAATAAATATTTGTTAATTTTACAGTAAGATTAGATCCATCTTTAAAAAGGATATGAGTTAGATTGTCTTTTAGATAACTAATTGAAAGTATTACACCTTTAGTTTTAATTGTACCAAGATCGGTTTTAATTTTGATCTTGATCTTGTCTCCATAATGTAACTGACGTTTCCAGTCAATAATTTTCTTCATATATTTCAATTTCTTTTGATATAATCTTTCAATTCAAAGAATGTGGTAACACCTGGAGATTTAATTGATTTGATTTCAAATACTCCGGTACCCCCTTTGGGTAGAGGGGTAGTAAGGATCTCACGATCAAATGTAGTAGCTTGTTCTATTCTTTCAACCCACCCTAAATTATTTGACCAAAATGTATAGAGTCCATCTGGGGAGTCTGGGCCAGTAATGATAAAATTAGATTTCTGCATAAATGACTTTCTTTATCAATGGTTTATCATTACAAGAAGGAATAAAAACTTTACCATTTCTTAGTGAAACGTACACCTTCATTTTGCGTTCAAATACCACTTTTCGTGAAATTGATGATTTACCATACCCACCAATTCCTTGTTTGCGTAAAGCATTCAAAGCTTTATTTGCTGGAGTATTTGATGGCTGCATACCATGTAAAAGCAATGCAAAGCTTTTATCAGAATTGAAAGCTAAAGAGTCATCATGATCAATCAAAAGATTCTTTTCATGTGCTTCTTCGTTTGAGAAAACAACTTCTGCATATTTGAGATCATGCTTATCAATTAGATTATCATTAGTACCACCTTTACTGGCGGTAAATCTGAAATTTGTTGGAATATAATCAGCATATTTAACAAGAAAGGGAGTAGCTTTTGTATATCCATAGAAAACAACCAATGGATTATTCATGGCAACATTCAACCAAGCCAGAAAATATTTCTCATTGAAAAAGTCACCGGAAACATGTACACGTACGATATTTAAACCATAAGGTAAAGATTTTTGAATAAGCTTTCCCATGAATTCAATACTACCGGCTTTTTTAAGCATTTCAAAATTATTCCATCTTGCATTGCGTACAGAAGGATAAGCACATTCTTGACTTGCAGCAAAGCAACGAAACTTACACGTATCACTATCAGTTAATTTTCCTGTATTGCGATCTGCTTTACTTAAACAGTCTTTTGCAAAACAACATGAATAGCCAGCGGGTAAACTAAAGGTTGCAATTGCTTTTGATAATTTGGCATTACCAAGTCCAAAATTTAATTTTCTTGGTTCTGGTTTAATAGTTTTTAACATGATTTTATTATATTTATTATTAGTGTTAAGTCAATGTTTAGTTCTCAAAAGATTATTGTCTTTTAGTATTTTTTTTATTTCTTTATATGCGATCTCGGTTTGTTCATCCATATCATTTCCGTACATTGCAACCTTTTCAATTGCATACATTTCTGGTTTAATAAACTCATTGAAAATATCTTCAATGGTTTGATCGTCAATATTAATATTATGGTTTTGAAAAATAACCAAAATATCATCCGGTGTAATTTCAAATCCAGCGATCATATTATGAATTGATTGTTGTAGATGTAGTATCTACAAATGCGGGTTCTTCAAAAGAAATTGCTTTCAATTGATCTAAACTAATATCGACTGAAACATCTGGAGAATTTTCTACAATTTCATTTACAGTTGCAACATTATTGCGCAACATATAAAGGAATGATTTTCTTCCCATACCAGTTTGTGAACTTGGCGGAGCCATTTCGTCTTTGAGTTTAATAATTAAAGAATGAGATCGCTTTGCTTTATCGCGATTGATCATTTTTCGCAATGTCAGCAAACTACAAGACGGGCCTTTACCATAATATTCTGATTCTGGATCCATTATAACGTCATTTTCAACGCATAGATCATGAAATGTCCATTTACTCTTATTAGGAAATTTTGGCGAGTATTTCGGTCTTCCAACTGATTTCTTATCATTATTCATATTACACTTATTATATTCTTATTTATGTTTATGTCAACTGGAATATAAAAATCTTTTTATATTCAATACATTACTAGTATCTTTGTTCTCATTTAAAAGTCAATATAATAATTGCACAATTGCGTTATAACCGAATTCATTAAAAGGAATCAATACTATACTATACTTGTAATAGGATTGATTGTAGATTGAATGTGAAAGACTATGGGTACATAAAAAATCCCTCATTAAGCTAATAATGAGGGATTAAAGGATATGTTTGTTTAGACTACCATTTTTGAGACTAAATGGCCTTTGAATTTGACTTCGGTTAGTTTGAAACTTTTGACGGAAAATTCAGTTGCATTACTACTATTTAGTGCACCAAAAATAACAAATGTTTCATTTTGAGAATATCCAATACAAATATATTCGTGTTGTCCGGTATCATTTGAAACGGTAAATGTTTGTCCAATTATGTTTTCTAGGTGCATATTTAAGTTAATGTATTACCAAACGCATCGTTAGTAATTCCAACAAGTGTTAATGCTTCTAATGCTCGTGTAGGATTTTTTTCATATAGATCTTTATCCTCAAATGTGACATAAATTTGCTCTGGATCAAATCCAAAATCACTGAAATAAATTTCACCAATATTAAAACTACACTCGTTACCTAAAAAAACTTCTGTAGGTGTTGGACAAACATCCGGGAGTTCATCTGTAAGAAATTGTTCAATATCTTCAATTGCTTTATCCTTGATCAATTGAAGATAAGTTGTCTTTTGTTTTCCATTAAATAAACGATTTAATTCAATTGCTTTGATTGCGTGTTTCATATTATTATTATTATTGTTAATTGTTACTAATTAAGGTTCAACCAAAAGTTGTCCATTTTTCAAAAAAAAGTTGTCCAGTTTTCAAAAGTAGGTTCGATCTTTTTATTTTTCAATGCGATAAGTTTATCAGACGGAGTACATGTAAACAGATCACAGTTTGCAAACAAGGCATATATAACTCCTGGAGTTAATCCTTCTTCACCGGTTTTAAATTCAAAGACTTGTTCTGGCACTGGATAATAATCCGGGAGTTCTTTCATTAAAAACTCTTCCAGCTTTTCTTCATCTTTTTCATTTAGCAATTGAAGATAATCTTCTTTTGTTTTGCCAATAAAAAGCGTTGCTAATTTCTTTGCTGGTACTACATACCCTGACGCTGATTCTGTTCTAGTCATATTATTGTTATAGTTATTGTTATTACAGTTAAGAGTATATTGATAATTTATAAAAAGTCAATATTTATCACCGATTTCTATAATGGACTTTGCAAATTCATCATAATAATGATTTTTTGGAATTTTGCCAGATTCCATATTTTCAATTTCCGTTGCCTTCCATGCAAGATTTGGATTTTTGCGCCATGTTGAAAGTAACTCTTCCCTTGCTTTTACATACGGATTACCACTTGATTTGGAAGGAATGATGGATTTAACGGGTTCGATCTTCTGTAGTTTTGCTTCTTCTTCCAATAAACGATTACCTTCTTTAATTAGATCGGCATAACTTTCTTGTTTCTTAATTATAGGAATATTGGTTCGATCAAACTTTTTAAGATAAGCTTTATAATTTTCGCTATTAGTTGCCATATAGATATTTTTCCTTCAACTATAAATATACTGTATTTAACACCGATGTCAATTAAATACCACGACATTTTAAAATCTTTTTATCATTGACTTGTTTTGCCCATTCATTTATAATAGTAAATGCGGTTGCATCTGCTTTCTTGTCAATAAAATCAATAAAAAGATTATACGCAAAGTCACGAGCAAGATCGCAAAAGCATATTCTTTTGATTGAAATTTTAACATTTGGATATGTGGTTTTAACCTTTTGTCTAAATTCTTTTGTCGTCATGCTTAAAAGTATATTGATATTTTAAAAAAAGTCAAGTCTTTAAAATAAGTTTCTTTAGCCATTGACTTTTTCTAAGTTATCAATATACTCTTAACTGTAGTAAGTAATAACAATATTATAAACATTATGTCAAATAGAGCAACCATTGAGCGTAAAGCATTTATAACAATTAAGCCAGAGAATCCTACCGATCTAAGTGAGATCGAGTACGGATATGTAATTTATGATGATTATGCTCAAGAATATGGTACGGATCTTATGCTGGAAGATATGAAACTTTCTGATATAGAATTCTTGAATCTACTTAATACGATTTTGGGTGAAGTTGGAGAATCTATATTAGAAAGTGCCATTGAAAATAAAGGTGGGATATACATGAATGATAAGTGGTATGAAATTGAATTGAAAGATGATGGTGAATGTGCAAAAATTGTTTTTAAAAACCCAGAACCAGAACTTCCTAAAGTAACTGAGTTGTCGGTATTTCGGCTTGACAATTTTTAACATATCAATATACTTACCAGTATGAAAACATTTATTGTTTATGTCAATGGAATTGAAGTTGGTTATATTAAAGCAGCAAATCATAATGCCGCTGAACAAAAAGCCATTAAGAAATATAATGGTAAGCCAATTAGCAAGGAATTCCCCGTGAATAATGTTTCGGTAGCATACACTGAAATTTAAAAAAGACAAGACTATCTCAAAAGGATAGTCTTTTTTCTTTTTTCTTATATCAAGTATAGAATTGTACTTTTTAAATTGTACAAGAAAAATCCGCCTATTATGGCGGATCATGGATTAAGCATATTGAGTTTCTTGTTTAAAGTCATGTGACTTTTCACAATAACCAAAGAAATGATCGGACGTAATATCGGATCTATTTATTTTTGATTTTTTACAGCCACATGTATAGATATTTCCAAGTGGTGTAATAAAAACATTTTCACAAGGACAATTATAATCTTTATGTGGCTTTGCCCAATTCTTAGCACGTCCTGCCGCGATAATATGATTTACTGTTCTTATTTCTCTAAGATCACTATCGCGGTGATTCATATTATAATTTTCTTTCTTTGGTTTTGTAAATGCTTTATAAACACTAGGATCAATTGGATCATGATATTGATCTTTGCTTAATGATGCACTAATAGTACCTGTTTTTGCTAAGGTAGCTAGTTTAATTGCGATTTTAGTATTACTACCATTTGTTATAATATTTACTGCAGGTGCATCAAGTTCATTAGTAACACCAGCCATTTCCCATATTGCGTGACTCATAAAGTCTTTAAATAATGGATGTAAAGTTGGTTCACCACCCCCAATTGTTATATCTTGATTATATTCAATGGCTAATTCAATTGCTTGATTAAAGGTTTCTCGTGTCATGTCTTTTCCCTTGATTGTACAAGAGAAAGCGCAATGTTCACATGTCATATTGCAACGATTAGTGATTTGTATATAAATGCCCATAACAATAAGTTTATCGATCTTTTATAAAACATCAATATATTTATTTAGTTTTGTTTTGTAAAATACTTTCAAATGCGTTGCCCGTAATTTTTAAATGTATTGTATTATCTTTATATCCTACAATATCATAAAAAATACCAGTTAAAAATTCATTCCCAATAAGACGGTTAGATATAATATCAAGAATCTCTTCTCTATCATGCTTTATAAGTTCCCCGATACTAACGGCAATAACTCCACTTACGTTATATCCTTCTGCTTTTTTTTGTTCTTCGATTGTCAGTGGTACTCTTTGTAAAATATATGTTTCGTTTTTCATATATAATAAGTCTATTGATCCTTTATAAAATGTCAATACATTTATTTATATATTTGAAAATATAGTCCTATACTTTCTTAGTATTATAGAAAAATTGCCACATAATTAAATGTGGCAATTATACATCTTTATAAAATGGTAGCCCGGTAAGGATTTGAACCTTATCCCGACACTCATCTAGTGTGATTTCGCTTATAAGGCGAACGTCCCTCCAAGGGTCCGGGCCATTAAAATCTCTTTAACTGTTAATAACTATATACGAATTTTGAAAAATGTCAAGAAAAAAAATGGTTTAGGATGAATAGATAAAGTTTTGCTTGAACTATTGTATCTAAACCAAGTAAGATTTAAGAAAGAATTCCGATTAGTTTACAGATTGCTTCGGCTCTTTGATCTGCGGTAGCTATAATACATTCATAAAATCCTCTACAACTTCCGGTTTGAAGTTTAATAATACCCGATAATACTTGTGCATAATCATAATTATTAAGTTTCAATTCGACTTTATGAATTGCATTTAGATCATTGAAATAATCCGGAATGATTGAAATAAGAGCTTCATCTTTGCCATTATTTTCTGGAGAAACTCCTTCAAATTTTTCAGAATGGGTTATTGTCCATCCTTCAAACTTTGCCAAGCAAATTCTTTTATCGTTTTTATTCATGATCATTAACAAAAATGTTAATTATTCTAAACAAACCGTTCAAAGCTAGAATGAGACAAGAACACTTGATATGATCCTGTTTTAAAAAAGCCATCACTAATACAATCATTTATAGCATTTTCATCGAGTTCATCTGCTTCTTCTATAGTACAATTTTCTTTAATACATTTAGTGAATAAATCTTCTGCTTCTTTAATTCCGGGTTTATCTTCGGTAAAAGAAGCTATTTGAAGGATTGTATCATCTTCATATTCAATTACATTTACAGTATTTAGTTTCATATTATTGTTAATTATTACTATGGTTAATTATTACTTACTACGGTTAAGAGTATATTGAAGATTTATAAAAAGTCAAGCTTGATCGGATGTTAAGTTATCGTTGAAATGTTCTCTATTGAATTCTTTAAATGGTTCCATTTGATCAATTTCTTCGGCAATATCGTGTGTAGTGGCATTTATGATTGGCTTAACTTCCATGTTATCTAATTCAGTAAACCGATTTTTAAGGTATTCTAATCGCTGTTGTTTTGTCATGATTTTGAATTAGTAATAAAATTACAAACACCACCAGTAACTCTCCATTTTATTTCATCTTCTGGAAGGAATCCTTCTTCAATTAAATATCTTACTGCATTATTCATTTGAGTAGATATGAACAATTCTTTATTTGGTTCTTTTTGAAATTGTTTTATGTCAACATAGATAATAAATGAAACACGATGGGATTGTAGATCGATTGATACTACTTCAATATTACCATTACAAATTAAATGTGGTATCATGATATTAAACTGTTATTTGAATAGCATCATGCCATCCCAGTTCTTTTTGATTAAAAATTCTAAATAATGGTTCGTTTTCGTCACAACCAATGATGGGAGTTTCGTAACCACGTTCAATTGCGGCATCTTCACAAGCTTCAACGTGATCTGCATTATCAAATTGCTCTTGTGTACATGTAACCATGATTGGCAAATAATCAGCTAAACCATTTGAATTTATTCCTACTACAACACATTTGATCTTTAACATATACAAAAATTATATTCATTTTTGTAAAAATGTCAATGGGTTATCGTTTAAATTCTTTTGAATTCAATTGGCCATCTGCGGATAATAATCCTTGTTCGGTCGCCATTTTAGCAGCGGTATTATAGTTATATATTTTAAAATCACCATGTACATCTTTTACAGGTGCAATAATTTTTAATGATTTAGTAATATCACTTGTTGAGTTTCCATTTTCTAATCCTTTACGTACAATATTGTACATTGTACGAAAAGCAAAAGGAAAGCTAGTATATTCTGTTTTAGAATTTCCATCTTTTAATATCCATTGATAAGTTGTCATAATGGATATATAGTATCTTATCTTATTTAGATTGTCAACCAATTAAAATTTAATTAGTTCTTCATATTCCGGCGTTTCTCTAAATGGATTGCAGTTCCTACTGGCTTTGAGTGCACGTCTTAACGCATCAACAGCCGGACCAGTTTTATTCTCAATAAAACATTGAATAGCCATCATTTCAAATACTGTAGATGGATAAATTGATTCGGTAGTTAATTGTAATGATGATGGAGATATAGTCTCTATTATTTTTATTTCGGCATTTGAATAATTATATTTCATACTTTCATATAGTTTATTGATAATTTATAAAAAGTCAAGGAAAATGTGAATCTTCACCGAGTCTATGTACTGTTATATACTTAGAAAGTACAATACTATACTTTCTTTGTTTGCGGCGAATAGAAAAGAATTTTAATAATCCATTGACTTTTTTATAAAAACTCATATAATAATTAACAGTTGATAACATAAATATGAATATGAATATTAATCATCCAACTGCAATTAGATTATATAGAGTAGCAAATAAACAAGGTTCTACCGCAAAAACAATCAAAGGATTGTGTAAATGGTTTAAGACTCATTCCGTATCTCTTCCAGAAATTCCATTTAATAAAGAGAAATGGCTCCTACACAAACAGTTGGACCGTTGTAAACTACATGATGAATTTAAAATGTCTGATTTTAAATCGGCATGTGGATATAAAATATTTTCTATTTGTGATAAAATTAAGAGTGAAGATTCTTATGCAAGAATAAAATTAGAACATCCACGTAAGCAACATGTTTACAAAGGAATTCCAAAAATTTCTGGAAGTAATGTAATTCTTCGTTGGGAAATTTTTCATTATGAAGGAAAGTATAAGGGATTTACCGGTAGTAATGTCTATGCTGACTATCAATCTTGTATTGCAATCGCAAAATCGAATAAGACTGCGGTAGTTATTACGGGAAACAAAGTTGTTCGGAAAATACGTTTACCAAAACATTATTTTTTCGTCAACCAGACAAAAGCGGTGATACGTGATAATGGATCATATTTTTTACAAATGAGTAGTACCTCGGATGTTATGATCCGTGCAAATTCGATAAAAACTCACCGGCAATTACAACTAGCAATTCGAGAGTATAATAATAGTTTACCAGACGGAAACAATGGTACAATTCAGCATCGGTTGAAACTTATAAAAGATTCTATTGGATATGCAGTAACATTAGGACCGGATGAATATCATTTAACTAATTTGGAATTGTCAACCTTGAATGTTTCTGAGTGGGTAACTATATTAAATAAGAATGCTATCAAGAGAAAAGAACTTGCAGTAAAAGCATTAGCTGAGAAAGCACAATTTGAAGGAATCTATGTTGGAATAAAAGATTCGTTGCGAGCTGGTAATTGTATGAAAGGTACACAGGATTTTGCTACAAGAAATAAACTTGATCCGAAGAAACATTATAATGCGGTTGAACTATTAAATATTGCTGGAAATGATTTGCATAGAGTTAAATTAGCAATTATGGCTGCAAGATTGCAATATAACATTGAAATGGAACGTGGTTATGCAAATATATCAGATCATTTTGAAATGGTTTAAATAAAATCAATCCCTTGTGATAATACACAAGGGATTTTTTATGATCTTCACCGAGTCTATGTATAGAATTGTACTTAATAAGTACAGCATTATACTTTTTAACGTAGTGATTATAAAATAATCTCTTGACTTTTTATAGAATATAGATAGACTTTAAATATGAAGTTTGCAAAATTATATAAGGTGTTTATTAGGAAACAACATCCTACTATTGAAACTATTAAATTTGCAGCGGTTGCACGTGAACCGAATAAAATTGATTGTGTATCAAAGCCAGATACATTTGTTTATAATATCAAAGCTGCTTGGTACACTGAATCATATATTGAAGCTAAGAAAATGGCAAGGCGGATTTTACGTGAACAGAATTGCAAGCCTGCCGATCTAATTGTTTCCGGCACGCATAGAACCAATTATCCCTGGTTTTCTCCATCTTCACACGAATAGCACTTGACTTTTTTTAAAATATCAATATACTTTAAAGAGTAGATAACATTAACATTAACATTATGAAAATTATTACAGTGAAAGTCGGTGATAATCTTACCGCTGAAATGAAAAAGAAAAATCGTCCTTGTATTGTGAACATTTACAATCCGAAAAATGGTAAATGGAAGTCTTATACTCTTAAGCACTGGTTTGGAAAGCGGATTTCTTATGAAGGCAAATACGGCAAGATCACGGAGCAACGACTGGACAAAAACATGAACTTTATGCACTGGTTTGCAATTGTAAATGGTGAACGGGTTATTGTATTTGACCCTAATTACATGTTAATTTCAATTCCTAATTAAATAATAACATGGATACTACAATTGATAAAACAGAAGTTGCTCTTAAAAAAGCAAAAAAGGAATTGAAGAAAGTCTTTGTTCCTGGTGCAAAGTTTGAACGTATAAATTACTTGTATAAAAGTCAAGTGCCAGTCGGTGAACCGGTTATAGTTACTGTGGATCGAATATGCAACGATTCAATTGCATTTTTAGTTCCAACTGAATTGGGGGGAAATGAAACTTCTTATTTAGGATGGCCGATTGCTAAAGATGCTGAATTGAGATATTTAATTGATGATGATGGTGATGGGGTTAAGATTTTCAATTTAAATGGATGTTTAAATCTAAGTTATAAACGTATTTAATTTTGGGAAAGGGGAATATTGCGGCATAATTCTTAACTCCTTGTTTGTTGGTTTTGCCGGGATCTAAACAATCCCGGCAAAATTTTTGTAATTATCACCGAGTCCATGTATAGAATTATACTTAATAATTACAATATTATAATTTGTTTTGATAGAAAGTATAATTCTATATATTCTATTGTGAAAATTATTTATAAATAGCTATTGACTTTTTATAAATAATGGATAAACTTTAAGCATGGAAATAAATACTTTCTTTATTGAATGTCTTAAATTAGAAGAAAGACGTAAAATAAGATCTTCTATATATGATCTTGTAGCAAAAGAAGATGCCGCAAGGGCATTTAAACGGCCATTGGATCATTTTTATAATTGGCCTTTTAGGCACTGGATTAAAGTTTCTAAGATGTTATGTGCAAGACGTAAACAAGTTGAACAGGAATGTTTAGCAATGGGAATGCCCCACAACACAAGTTGGATCAATTTTCCTTATTATAGAAAGCAAATGGGGTATTGACTTTTTATAAAAAATCAATATACTTTAAAGAGTAGATAACATTAACACTTAATACTAATTATGTCACATTATACTGAAATGACGGCCAATGAGTCGATTAAAGCTACAGATGCGGAGTTTAAAGAACTATCACACTTTTCCGGGGTTGAAGAAATAAGTGATTCTACTATTAAGCATATTGATTCGGGGTTGCTTATTGAATATACTAGAAACAAATCGAAAACTAATAGCTTACTACCTAATGAACTTTATTTATATGCAGAAGATAATTTTGATTATGCAGAATTGCCGGTAGAATTTACAAAGATAATTGGAAGGATTTTAGCTAATCAAGGTAAAGAATATCTTGAATGTGGTATTTCTTTAAGATCCGATAAATATTCTCCTCGAAGTCATGGAGGCACTTATATCCGGTTTTTACAAGATGGTAGTATTATTGAACCCATTTCTATTTGGCCGACAAAAAAATTAGTTGAAGATGATAAATGGTGGCTTAAGCTCGATGATGGTTATGGGTTGCGGTCTGGCAATGGAAACTTAACATGGGAAAAATGGAAAGATTGAAATATGCTTATAATCAAAGGAAAGATTATAACAATTTTACTTGTAGGTGCGGCTGAATTGTTTTGGCCGCAATGGATGTTTCCTAAATCAAAAAGAACTCATAACTTTTAATAGTATGGTAATAAGCAATGGTAAAATTGTTACAATTTTTCATCCTGATACAAAGAATCTTGTACGGGCAACTGTAATGAGTTATGCGGAAAATGGTCAATGGTGGTTAAAACTTGATGATGGCTTTGGTGTACGTGTAGGCGCTGCAGAATTGTTTTGGAAAGAATGGATGTTTCTTAATTTAAAAAAAAAAATTTAATTGACTTTTTATAAAAGATCGGTAAACTTATAACTATATGAAACAAAACATTCTTTGGCGTCTTAAATCAAACCGTACTACAATTGTTAAACCCATTTATAATGATGATGGCAAGATAATTATGGTACAAGTCGTATGGTCTAAATCTTGGGAATATGGTCTAAATGATGCGTTTATGTATGCGTATGTTGAAAGTAATCTTGAACCATTATCTAATATAGAAATAGAAACTACGGTTGCAAATCGAAGAGTAAATGGAGTAACATCAATTTAAAAATCAATTCCTTGTGTATTATCACAAGGAATTTTTATGATCTTCACCGAGTCTATGTATATAGTTGTACTTAATAAGTACAGCATTATATATTCTATTGTTGTATAAAGTACAGCATTATACATACTTGTTTGCGGTGATAAATATATTTCAATAAACCATTGACTTTTTATCAAAAACCGGTAAAGTTATGAGTGTTGAAAGTAATTTAAACATGACTTTTATATGAAAAATACTAAAATGACTAAAACAAAATTTAAATCACTTGTGATAGAGCCAAGGCAACTTGTAATTGATAAATTGAATGATATTATTCCGGGAAAGACTTATCCGGATTATGTTTGTGTATCATTTAAAGATTTTTCAACGATGATGTATCAATTGAATTCATTTCCTACTGGAATGTATTGTGCAATGCACATGAACGGAAATAGAACTCCTAATATGCAAACTGGAGATCATGATAATGAAAGCTTTTTGAGAACTCTTAAAATAGAATTGTTAAAGTCATTAGATGAAGGTGCTGAAATTGAGTTCGGGCCAATTCTTGCTATTAACCAAAATTTTAATACATTATGACCGTCTTAATTTCAACATATCCAGACGTAATTCCTGCAAATACTAAGGTTTATATTGTAAGTGTTAACTCTTCATTGCTGGACGTTAAATCTCAAACGAATAAAGGCAATGTAGGGGAGAACTTAGTATCAATTGAAAATCCATTTATAACATTTGATATGGTTAAAGGAAAGCAAGAAATTACAATTTCTGGCAATGTAAAGTTGGTTCCTACAAGGGAAATTACAATTGTAATTCAATGATTTTATGATTATAACAACATTAGTTCAAGGTAATCTAAAAATGGTTGCGGATCCAGAGGATATTGAAGCAATTCAAGAACTGTTAAATGATGACTCCAAAAACATGCTGGAAAAGGAATCAATCTTTATTACAGATATTCTTAAGAATGGATTTTCTCAGATCTCTCCAACTGAATGTGGTGCATTAACAGATGCAACACTTATAACAAAAGATTTTAAAGTGTATGGTGATATGAATTATCAACTTGAAAGTTTTCTTGAAGAACTTGCAAAAGGCAATCCAGTAATTTGGACTATTGGAGATTAAATATTTTCCTTGACATTCTTTAAATAATCAATATACTCTTAAACATGAAACTGATTTTCTTTATTATTCCAGTTGTTATTATTTGTATTCTTGGAATTGTTTTTGGTCCACAAGTTACAATTTGGGCATTGAATACTCTGTTTGGATTGAATATTCCAGTTAACCTTGCTACATGGTTTGCGGCATTTTGGTTGACATTGTTAGTATGTGCTAGATCATTTAATACATCTAGCAAATCAAGTTAATTTGGGAAAAAGGGAATGTCTTCATAAGTTCATAAGTAGTTGTGTTCTTGCCGGGATCTAGTCAATCCCGGCAAGTTTTTGTACAATTGAGAATGTATAAAATTATACATTCTTAACTTATAAAATTATAACTTGACTTTTTTATGAATTTGCATAGAATTATAATTGTTGGAAGCAATTAACATAAAAATTAAGAGAAAGGAACAATATGCAACGTTATCCTTGAAAAGTAAATTGTAAATTAGATTAATATTATGTTATAATGGGATAGTCAGTATAGGTATAAGTGAATTGGGTAAATGTTTTGAGATCACACTAGAAATAGTGTGATCTTTTTGCATTTGTCACCGAGTCCAAGTACTTTATTGTACTTTATAAGTACAGCATTATACTTTGTTTCTTGTCAATATTAAGTATAGTATTATACTTTCTCGTGCGGTGAACTAGAAATAATTCAATATGCCTATTGACTTTTTTTAAAAAATACATATACTTAAATTATGGTTAAACACAACCTATAAATATTATGACTAGTACAATTCAAACACCGGAAGATAAAAAAATCGACTCCTTGATCCATAATGCCGTTTATCTTAAATTCAAGAAAGCAAAGCGGATTGCAGTAGAAAATTATTGCTGGACAGCCGCCGACGATAAAATGGCAAATCATAGCAATTTGCAAATGGATGCTAATTTATATAAATGGAATAGTGATACTGTAAAAGCTATTAAATATGTCTTGAAAGAACTTGGAAAGCTTTAATATGAAAACATTTTACTTTAAAACTGGTGTAGTACCTAGTAAGCATACTCCGCCAGTTAAACTTGGTACGGGGCAAATTATGCAACGGGGTACAATGGTAACTCCATTTGATTGTGATAATGTTCCTGATAATGCAACCTTTATGTTTGCGTGTGATAATCCTAACTTACCAGATTCAACCTATAAAGGTATTATTGTCAGACCAATTTTTAATTCAACTCTTTGTTCTAGCTATGCGTATTTTAAAACAAGTTGAAAAATAAGTTTATCCCTTGCGATAATAAGCAAGGGATTTTTTATGTACCATACGCAAGTATAATATTATACTTTCTACCATTAAAAACTTTTTATAAATACTTATTGACTTTTTCTGAAAGATCGGTAAACTTATATTTAATGAAAAACATTACAGTTAAGAAGAAAATATGAATGCTATTGAAGAACAAAAAGAAATTAGTCTTGAAGAAAAGATGCAAAAAGTGTTTTTTACATCTTTGAAATTAGTACATAAATCAAAACTTGCCGATGGCACATATTATTCAACCCGCGATTTACCGGATGAAGTAAATGATATTGCGTATGCTTGGGCGGATGGATTAACTCATAAGTATTATCAAAATATGTCCACTTGTCACTGTTCTAGTCGTGCAATGGTTGACTTCGATCTTGTTAAGTTTGAAGCAACAATTGATAACGAGCTTCTACTAATGGAAAAATACCTAAAAATATTAGGTGAACCCGTTATAGTTACTCCTGGATCAAATAATTAAAACATTCCCTTGCGATAACAAACAAGGGTTCTTTATTAAATACAAGTATAGTCCTATACTTTCTCATTACAAGTACAATATTATACTTGCTTTCTTCGCGGTGTCAAGCATATAACAAAAAAAACTTTTTATAAATAGCTATTGACTTTTTATTGAATACCCGTATTATTATAAGTGTTGAGAGCAAATAGCTCTTTGTGTGAAAGAAAATTGTTATGAAAAAGAATATTATTCAAATTGATAATCCGATGGAAATTGTTGGGTTCGTTAAATCAAATGGTACTCAATGCCGGTTTGTTTCAATTTTAACAGAAACAAAGGTAACCAATATTCGGAAAGGGTGTCCGTATGATGGAGTTCTCAAGATCTCAAAAAAACGTGGACTTGTTAATATTGACTATGTTGAAAGTGTAAGGCGAAAATTTGCAGCAAGTATTGATGAACCATTAAAGAATATTGAATATGCGGCCGGAGAAACTTGGTATAAGCACTTGACAACGATTGACGGTAATTCATTGCCCATTGTTGTAAATAAAAAAACACCGGATAATGGAGAGTTTTATTTGCAATATTTTCCAACATCTTCAAAAAGTGTGTACAAAATGCCAAATGGTGAACCAGTAACCGAAGAAGCTCTTGCACCATATTTTTACAAGTCAACCAAAGTAGAATATAAACCGATTGTAATTAGTGTTAATGTTAAGAACATTAAACGCTTAAGCGCAAGTGGCGTCGTAATGCAAACGGCGGATCTTTCCGAAGCTGAAATGGCTTTGGCTATAGAGTAAACATAACAACACACACGAGGACCGGATCAAAGGATCCGGTCTTTTTTTGTAATTATCACCGAACCAAAGTTGAGTATTGTACTTTGTTTCTTGTCAATATTAAATATAGTATTGTACTTTCTCGTGCGGTGAACTAGAAATAATTCAATATGCTTATTGACTTTTTTTAAAAGATCGGTAGTATTGGAAATGAGGCAATTAAGCCTTGTGTTAACTGAAAGAACTAGTTATGTTTATTACCGAAATTACAGAAGAAAGTACTATCCCAGTCAATGAAGCAAAGGCAAATGGATTTGTAAATTGGCAAGGCAATGTCGCTTATATGGTAACACATCCAAAAAGTCATCAACTTATGGGAGTTGCAACCTTTAACATTGGAACCATTTGCCCAGCAATGAATGGAAGTCAAACCGTAAATTGTAATTTTACATTTCATGATGGCTTGAAGGCTGTTTTAGTACGGGCAATTGATAGTTAACGACAATAACCCATGAACTAGATCAAAGGATCTAGTTCACTTTTATTTACAATAAGAAAGTATAACATTGTACTTTCTTATGAGTTATTCCCGATAAATTTAAATTATGTGTTATAACTCATAATAAGTACAATACTATACTTTAGCGGTGACTAAAAAGTATTTCAATATGCCTATTGACTTTTTATAAAATATGTATATACTGTGATCATGATGATAGTAGATGATACTTTAATTGATGGTTGCTTTCAAAGCATGACTCATGGTGAACTCTTATCCGTAATCCGTGCAATGGATTTGAAGCGGGGTAAAACAAAGAAAGAGGCAATTGCTAGTATTAAAGAAGCAATTGCTAATAAAAAACTTACCTTTAAAAACGTATTTAGTCTTGTGAAAGTAATTGATGAAAATTCATCCTATGGTAGAACGGTCTTTATGAAAACATTATAATAATATGAAAATTACGAATGTATCAAGTATATGGAGACAATTGTCATTGGGATCTCATAAAAAATCTGTTTTAAAGAAAATGATCTCTTGTATCAAGTCAAATAAAAATTCAATCTTCTTGCTCCCCATTATTAAACATTAAATAATCAAAAATAATCTTCCCCTTGTAATAATACACAAGGGGATTTTTCTTTTTATCACCGAATTCAAGTATAATCCTATACTTTCTATTTGTCAAATGAATATTATTTACTTAAACAAGTATAATGCTATACTTTCTCTCCATGCTCCATCAATAAAAAATAATTTAATAAGCCTATTGACTTTTTTTAAAAGATCGGTAAACTTATAAGAGTTAAGAGCAAATCGCTCTTTGTGTGAAAGAAAATTGTTATGGCAAAATACTTTAAACAAAATATCGAAGTTAGAAAATATGATCGGGACCAATATGGATCTAAAACAACCTATATGGTTGTAGATCATATTAAACGAAAACTATGGGCGGAGCAAATAGGAAATTTTAATCCTTTATTTTGCACATTCAATAAAAAACGTAATTTGGTTAAATCAGATGACGGGGATCTATCGGATCCTTTTCGTCGAGAACAAAATTATGTGAACTCGTTATATATAGAAGTATGATACCCAATAAGCCGGATTAAAGAATCCGGCTTTTTCTTTTTATCACCGAATTCAAGTATAATCCTATACTTTCCATTTGTCAAATGAATATTATTGACTTAAGCAAGTATAGTATTATACTTTCTCTCCATGCTCCATCAATAAAAAATAATTTAATAAGCCTATTGACTTTTTTATAAATATCAATATACTCTTATATATGAGTTACATTATTACAATTAGCGATAGTCAAGTTGGAATCGACAATCCTCAGTGTGAAGTGGAAATGGATCGGATTGTCTTGTTTGAAGGTAAAATGAAGGAATGTCAGGAATTCATAAAAAAATCGAAGAATATTACGCTCGCAGTTGAATGAAGGGCGATCTAATCGCATACATGGTGAATGTCATAATATTTAATATGGCATTCACTTTTTATTTATAATAAGGAAATATAACATTGTACTTTCTTATGCGATCTTCACCGAAAGGAAGTACAGTCATATACTTGCTTTGTCAATAATATAATATCCTGTCAAGAGTATTTACTTGACTAGAAAGTATATGACTGTACTTTCTCGCAACTGTAAAGTACACAGTACCGGAAATAGATCCACTTGATAACATTGTTAGCAAGATGTCGATTGCAATGCCCGATAATCCATCACAATGCCAGCGCCAGTGAGTTTTTAGGTCAAAAACACATAACAATGAGTACAAATAGAAAAAATATTTATGGGATGTTTACGAGGGAAACCCAAGGCTAAGAAAAAATATTTTCAAAAATCTCTTGACGCATTTAGCAATTATGTTATTCTTTTTGTGTTGCGGGAATATTCAAGCCGCAATAAAGCAAATATTAACAATAACAATATGCTAACTTTAGAGCAACTTAACGCAATAAATATCGCACCAGAAGCATACGCTTCTGCGAGAGATCTTAACACGATCCTAACAAGCACTGGCACGGTTTCGCCAGTTTTCATGGCGCATCATTTTGATCCCACAACCGGGAAAAATGGGATCAAGAATTTAATTCTGGACATTTTAACCGCTCGTGGAGCGGTTTTTCAGAACGATCTTGATCGGGAATCGATCATCCAGAAAGGTCTATTCACAAGCCAAATTATGGCAGAATGTCAAGCCAGATTTTCTGCCGGTTCAACCCGGTATCCGTTGCAAACAATTAAAAGTTATTTGTCCGTCTTTATGCGGCGGGAATCGTCAATCGGATTTATTAAATTAACCCGTAGTGAAGATGTCAGCCGGAAGGGTACTAAGTGCCGATATGTATGGTTTGCCAAACAGATCCAAGCGTAGGAGAAACCCGGGTGCCGTAAGGCACCCAATTAAATAACCCAATTAAATAACCCAATTAAATATCATGAACACAAATATTGACTGCACTATTTCAACCGAAAACGAGATCGATATAACGGTTGACGTTGTTACTAAACCATTGACAAAAGACGCCTTTCACGCGTACGCAAGTAAGATCCGGTTGCAATCTGCGATTCACCGGGAATTGATTGACAAGATCAATTCACAACGTGAGGCAAGGTTGCAAGCCTTTTTCCGACCGGATGATAATTATATTCCAGAGTCAATGGAAACGTGTAACTTGTTGAAACTCATGATGGAACATAGCATGAGTCATGCCAAACTAGCATAGCAACATCTATGCCACACGCCTAGCCGGTCACCGACGGGTGTCTAGCTAGGCATTTTTTGCCTACCCCCAGACCCGCCCCTACCCATTAAACATACAGGTATAATTTTGCTAGTGGCAAAAAGTAGTAAAAATCTTTAATTAGGTTTAAAAGT
>SESB01000656.1_pt1 | contig 24511 bp, 16 predicted proteins | sample 3171441 | NCBI WGS metagenome assembly SESB01 (sample SAMN06051867, study PRJNA518727) | freshwater metagenome | biome: subpolar coniferous forest; feature: holomictic lake; material: water; isolation source: holomictic Lake 227, 6 m depth | place: Canada: near Kenora, Ontario | collected... | reverse complement strand
TGCGTCAGCACCGCTGCTGGAGATTGAGCGCTTGTTCAAGCAGTTTGGCAGCGTAGCTTACGAGCCCCATCCGGGTATCGTCAAGTGGCTCGGCAGCGCAGTGCCGCCCGCGCCCTTCAAGCCGAACTGATGGCAGGAATTGGTTCGAAATATTGCAACACCTAGGGTTTTCACGAGTACTTGACAAAGTTTTCGAATGCTAAAGTCCCCCAAACTGGAAACGTTTCCAGTTTTTTAAACCTATAAATTAATCCGAGACCCTAGGAGTACTTTAATGAAAAGTTCCGCTTCACAGCATAGTCACCGTGCGCCTCGGCAAGATGCGGTACTGCGCTTCAGCCCGGTTGCAGTGGCTTGTTCGAGTCTGCTGTTCGCGATTAGCGGAGCGTATGCGCAGGATGCCAACCTGAGCGCTGTTACCGTCACCGGCATTCGTGTCGGTATTGAGAGTTCGATTGCAGCCAAACGTAATTCCGACTCCATCGTAGAAGTGATTTCGGCCGAAGACATTGGCAAACTGCCAGACGCCAGCATTGCCGATTCAATCGCACGCCTGCCGGGCTTGGCTGCGCAGCGCGTCGACGGTCGAGCCTCAGCGATTTCCATTCGCGGGCTTGGCCCGGACTACGCCGGCGCCGTGCTCAATGGTCGCCAAGTTGTCAGTTCTGGCGACGGCCGCGCCGCCGAGTACGACCAGTTCCCCTCGGAGTTGATCAATCAGGTGATGGTTTACAAGACACCCGATGCCGCCTTGATCGGTCAGGGCTTGTCCGGCACGATCGACATCCGTCCAGTGATGCCTTTGGACTCGCGTGGCCGTCAAGTTGTGGTCAACGTGCGGGGTGAGCAAAACTCCAACGGCAATGTGTCGCCCCAGGGCAGCAGTGGCATGGGCAACCGGATCAGCGCCTCCTACATCAATCAGTTCGCCGACAACACCATTGGCTTGGCGCTCGGTTTTGCACACCTTGATTCCCCAGGGGAATCCAAGAAATACGAAGCCTGGAAATCCGGCGATTACGCGGGGCAATGGGGTGCTGGCGCAACAGGCGTTCCCGCACTTGCGGGTGGTAATAAAACTCAGTTTGCACAAGGTTTCGAAGCCAGCGTGACATCGAGTAAACAGGTGCGCGATGGCTTGATGGCCGTGCTGGAGTTCAAGCCAAACAAGGACCTTCACAGCGTGGTGGACCTGTATTACTCCAAGTTTGATCAGGATCGCGCCTCTAACTATTGGGCCGGTGACATCGGGCTTTGGAGCGGTGGCGCCCAGTTCTCCAATGTTGGCACTTCGATTGTCAACGGCAACAGCATTATTTCCAGCGGAACGGTGGATGGCGGACGCAGCCTGGTTTATGAAAAGAACTTCCACCGCACCGATGACATTACGTCGCTGGGCTGGAAAAATGAATTGAAATTGGCCAACAAGTGGACAGCGGTGGCAGATCTGGGCTATTCGCGCGCCAACCGGGACGAGAAATACATTCAGTCCGTTGCCAAAGGCTTGGCCGGAGGTCCTCTCACATTCTCGGGTCTTGGCAGCAGCGGCAGCCAGTCCTGGTCTACCACCCAGGATCTGGCGAGTTCCAGCAATGTGCAATTGACCAATGATCCCAACTGGGCTGAAATGCGCACGCCGACCTACAAGGACGAGATCAAGTCGTTCCGACTGTCTGGCAAGCGTGAACTCGACGGCGGATTGTTCTCCACATTTGAAACCGGTTTGAACTACACCCAGCGTGACAAGAACGTTCAGTCTGATGCCTACAGCCTGGCGCTGGCCAGCTCGAACGTGGCCATCCCTGCCAGCGCCTTGCGCGGACCGGCGGCCATTAATGTTGGCGGTATCAACACCAGCATCCTGTCGTGGGATGTGCCCAGCGTGATGGGCTTGTACACAGCAGCTGCAAAAGACCCGTGGTCGGCCAATACCAACAAGTACGCCGTGCATGAAAAAGTAACGACCGGCTACGCCAAGCTTGATATCGATTCAAGCTGGGGCAAGACGCCGGTGCGCGGTAATGTCGGGGTGCAGGCGGTTCACACCCAGCAAAGTGCCGATGGTTTTCAATGGAATGATGGCGGCGGCACGCCGGGTGCTCCGGGAAGTGGTTCGGTTATACCCGTCAGCGGCGGAACCAGCTACAACGACTTTTTGCCAAGTTTGAATCTGGCGTTTACTTTGCAGCCCGATCTCATTGCGCGGCTCGGTTTGGCCAAGACCATGGCACGCCCGCGCATGGACGACATGCGTGCCGGCGCCGATCAACCGAAGTTGGTTGAAAACTCGCCAGGCAGTTCGCTCGGCCATTGGGTTGCCGGCTCTGGTGGTGTACCGGATCTGCAACCGTGGCGCGCCAAGGCACTTGATTTTTCATTGGAAAAATACTTTGCCAAGAGCAGCTATGTAGCGGGTGCGGCGTTTTACAAGGCGCTGGACAGCTTCATCTACAGTCAGGATACAGTGCGTGACTTCTCCATGTTCACGAACTACTCGACGACGCTGACGGCAGGCTGCTCCTCAGCCACGCCCGGATGTAATCCCAACCTTGGTACTGTTACCACGCAGGCCAATGGTCAGGGTGGCAAGGTCTGGGGTATTGAGATGAGCGCTTCACTCGAGGGTGCTTTGTTGACGCCGGCCTTGAAGGATTTTGGCCTGATCGTCAGCGAATCCATCACGCGCAACAGCCTACCCAACGACAAGAACGGGAACCCCATTAATCTGGATGGGTTTTCAGGCATCGTCAACAACCTGACGCTCTACTACGAGGCGCAGGGCTTCTCGACTCGCATCAGCCAGCGCTATCGGTCCCCGTTTACTGCGTCAACACGCAGCGTGTTGCTGAACACCGAGTTGAATACGCACATCGAAGCGGAAAAACAAGTGGACTTCCAGATGGGTTACGCATTCGGCAGTGGTCCCTACAAAGGCCTGTCACTCCTGTTGCAGGTCAACAACCTGACGGATGCGCCAGCCGTGCAAACCCAGGGTCCGGAAGTCGTTGGCAGCGCCGGGTCTTCGACCGGTCAACTGCCCTGGAAATACGAGAATTTCGGACGCTCGGTATTGCTGGGCGCGACCTACAAGTTCTGAACCGGGCCATGAAATAAGGCCCTGCCGATGTAAGTCGGCAGGGCCTTTTTTTTGCTACGCTGCAGGTTTGCGATTAACAAAGGAAGTCATCATGGACGGGAACAGACTCAGGCGCATCGTCATCGTGGGCGGCGGTACGGCAGGGTGGATGACTGCCGCGGCGTTTTCCAGTCTGATGGGGGGGCACTACCAGATTCGACTGATTGAGTCTGACGAGATTTCCACTATCGGTGTCGGCGAGGCGACGATTCCCTTGATCAAGGATTTCAATCTGGCTTTGGGAATTGATGAAAACGAGTTCTTGCGTGCGACGCAGGGCACTTACAAACTCGGCATCGAATTTGTTAACTGGGGCAAGATAGGTGATTCCTATATTCACGGCTTCGGCAAAATTGGTCATGACCTCGGTCCCATTGCCTGTTACCAGTACTGGCTGAAGATGCATCAGGCCGGTGAAGCATCGGATTTGGGCGACTATTCGATCAATACATTGGCACCCCGGCATTCGAAATACCTTCGCAGCGAACCCGAAATGGCGGGCTCGCCGCTGGGGGACATCAACAACGCGTTTCACTTTGACGCGGGTCTCTACGCCAAATTCCTGCGCGGCTACGCCGAGGCACGCAGCGTGGTGCGTACCGAGGGCCGCATCGTTGAAACGGTGTTGCGGGAAGCGGACGGGTTCATCGAATCCGTCGTTCTGGCCAGTGGCGAGAAAGTTTCCGGCGATTTCTTTGTTGATTGCTCCGGCACGCGTGCGCTGCTGATCGGTGGCGCCCTCCAACGCGAATACGAAAACTGGTCGCATTGGCTGCCCTGTGATAGGGCTATCGCCGTACCCTGCGCATCGGTGCAGCCACTGCTTCCCTATACGCGCTCCACGGCGCATAAGGCGGGCTGGCAGTGGCGCATTCCGCTGCAGCACCGCATCGGCAACGGCCACGTCTATTCCAGCCGTTTCATGGGCCAGGACGAAGCGACGTCGATTCTGCTGAACAACCTGGATGGCAAGCAACTCGCCGCGCCGCGCTACATCCCCTTTGTGCCGGGCCGGCGCCAGCAGACCTGGTATAAAAACTGTGTGGCCATCGGCCTGTCCAGCGGCTTCTTTGAGCCGATCGAGTCCACCAATATTCATTTGATCCAGACCGCTATCGCGCGCGTGATCAAGTTGTTTCCGGCGATGGGTTTTCAACAGGCCGATATCGACGAATACAACACCCAGACGCAGTTTGAATACGAGCGCATTCGCGACTTTATCGTGCTGCATTACAAAGCCACGCAGCGCGACGATTCGCCGTTCTGGAATCACTGCCGCACCATGGAGATACCGGCAACGCTGCAGCACAAGATTGATCTGTTCAGCAGCAATGGGCGAATTTTCCGCGATGGCATGGAGTTGTTTGGCGATGTGAGTTGGGTGCAGGTGATGCATGGCCAGGGCATCCGCCCGCAGAGCTACAACCCCTTGGTCGATTTACGGTCGGTGGAGGAAATCAGGGCCTACCTTGGCAATATCGAATCGGTCGTCAGGAAGTGTGTTGACGTCATGCCAACGCATGAGACCTACATTGCCCAGCATTGCGCCGCTCAGCCCCTGGCTTAGTTTTGGCTCACATGGCATCACCTTGACCTACCGTCGCGTGCTGGCGCTTGTGCTTGCGTCGTGCCTGACTGCCTGCGCTGTGCCGGGGAAAATTTCGGTGACATCGCCCGCTGCGAATCTGTCCCACTGGCCCAGCATTACCAGTGCGATCGCCAAGAGCCCAGAGGTCGAGGCCGAAGTGGCGCGCATTCTGGCCGGTATGACATTGGCGCAGAAGGTTGGCCAGATGACGCAGCCCGAGATCAAGAGCGTCACGCCAGAACAGGTGCGCGAGTTCTACATCGGCTCGGTACTCAATGGTGGCGGTTACTGGCCCAACGGCAACAAGCTCTCGGCCATCTTGGATTGGGTGCGTTTGGCAGACCAGTACTACGACGCGTCGATGGCAACCGACATGAAGGTCAAGGTGCCGGTGATCTGGGGCACCGATGCCATACATGGGCATGGCAACGCTTACGGTGCCAGTCTGTTTCCACACAACATCGGGCTCGGTGCGGCGCATGACGCGGCCTTGATTAAGGACATTGGCGCCGTGGTGGGTCGACAAGTGCGTGCCACGGGGATCAATTGGGTGTTCGGGCCTACGCTGGCCGTTGCGCGTGATCTGCGATGGGGCCGGACCTATGAGAGTTTTTCGCAAGATGCCAGCCTGGTCCATGATTACGCCAAGGCTTATGTCAGTGGCATGCAGGGTGGTTTTTCAGACGATGGCAACGTGATCGCGACGGCCAAGCATTTCATCGGAGACGGCGCGACCAACGGCGGACAGGACCAGGGGCTTGCCACGGTCACGCAATCGGACATGATCAACATTCACGGCCAGGGCTATTACGGCGCGCTGGCCGCAGGTGTGCAGACCGTGATGGCTTCTTTCAACAGTTGGCATGACGTCGCAACGGGCGTCGACTACGGCAAACTGCACGGCAGCAAAGCTTTGCTGACAGAGGTGCTCAAACAGAAGTTGGGCTTCGACGGCTTTGTCGTGTCCGACTGGAACGGTATAGGCCAGGTTCCCGGTTGCAATCAGTCAGGTTGCGCGCAGGCCATCAATGCCGGCGTCGATATGGTGATGGTTCCCGACAACTGGCGCGCTTTCATTGCGAACACGATCGAGCAGGTGCAAGCCGGTGAGATTGCGATGGCCCGGATTGACGATGCGGTCTCGCGCATCCTGCGCGTCAAGCTGCGTGCCGGCCTGTTTGGCAAGAGGCCTTCGGCGGGTGTTTATGCCGGCCAGCCGCAGGCGCTGCAGGCGCGAGCGCTGGCACGTCGCGCCGTGCGGGAGTCACTGGTGCTTTTGAAAAATAACGACGCGCGGCTGCCGCTGGCACGCAAGGCAAAAATTCTCGTCGTCGGAAAGTCTGCCAACAGCCTGCAGAACCAGACCGGTGGCTGGACGCTGGGCTGGCAGGGAACGCACAATGCCAACAGCCACTTCCCGGCAGGTGACACGATTCTTGCGGGCATCCAGGAAGCAGTCGGTGCTGCCAGCGTGGTGTTTAGCGAAAGTGCGCAGGGTCTGGATGTGCGTGCCTTCGACGCGGTGATTGCAGTCATCGGCGAGACACCCTATGCCGAAGGCAGCGGCGACATCCCTGCGGCCGGCACGCTGCGCCACAGCAGCCGTTACCCCGAAGACCTGCGCGCATTGCAGGCCGTGGCCGGCCAGGGCCCGCCGCTGATCACGGTGCTGGTTTCGGGGCGACCGGTGTACGCCAACGATTTACTCAACTTGTCGGATGCGTTTGTTGTGGCCTGGTTACCTGGCACCGAGGGCAAAGGGCTTGCCGATGTTTTGTTTCGCGCTGCAGCGGGCGGCATCCGACACGACTTCACCGGGCGCCTGCCGTTTTTCTGGCCGAAGGCGCCTTGTCAGAGCCGCATCAACTTCGCTGCGTCCGAAGATGCGCCCTTGTTTGCACCCGGCTACGGCTTGAATTACGCCAGCCGGGAAAAACTGGCGCGGCTGGATGACACGCTGCGGCCCGCGGGCTGTGCGCAGGCGTCCACCGCCATGATCTTCAACCAGTCGGACCGGGTGCCTTACGCCTTGCAAATTGCCAGCGCGGCCAATCAATGGGTCGGGCAAACGGTGGGGAATGACTTGAATGCCACGCTCGATTTGCCTGCTTCGCAGCCGGTGATCCGCGTGCAGACCACGCAAGTCACTACCCAGCAGGATGCCAAGCTGGTGCGCTGGTTCGGTGGTGCGGCGCGGTTTTATGCCGGGGCTGCCAAGGGCGCTGATCTGCAAGCCTACGCCCGCGATCAGGGCGTCTTGCAGTTCGATGTCGTGGTGTTGCAGGCAGCGCAAGGGCGGGTCACGCTGACCATGGACTGCGCTGGCGTGTGCCAGGGCGAAGTGGACCTCGGCAATGTGATCAGCAGTTGGGCCTTGAACAGCCGGCACACGGTCAAGATAGCGCTGGCTTGTTTTTCGCGCCGGACGTCGGATTTTTCCAGTGTGACCGTGCCCTTCAGTGTGTTAACGTCCCACCCGTTTGCGGCGGCGTTTGCCAATATTGGTCTGGTGGCGGGCGCTGCACTGGATGCTGACGTGTTGACATGCCCTCAGCTCAGGGCTTATTCCAATTAGGGGAGAACAGCTTAATGGCCACAATCAAGGACGTAGCGCGCCTGGCGGGTGTCGGGGTTGGAACGGCATCGCGGGTAGTCAGCGGCCGAGGGTCGGTGGCGCCAGCCACGGCCGAGCGCGTTCGCAAGGCGATTGCAGAACTTGAGTTCCGGCCATCACACGCGGCGCGGTCGCTGCTGTCGGGTTCCTCGCAGATGATTGGCGTCTACATACCGATGCTCGTCGGGACGTTTTATACCCCCATTCTTGGTGCCATTGACAACGAATTGCGCACCACGGGCCGGCACATGGTAGTTGCCTTTGGTTGTGGCGATGGCGATGCAAGGCAGCAGGCGATCGAAGGGATCGAATTCCTGATTGAGCGTGGTTGCGACGGGCTGGTGGTGATGAGCAACGCACTGCGTCAGCAGGACATTGAAGCGCTAGGCCCCAAGCGGGACAAATTGGTGATGCTCAACCACTATTTCAAAAAGTTCGCTGAGCAGTGTTTCCCCGCCGACCATGAGCGCGGCGGTATGCTGGCCGCGCAGGCACTGCTCAAGATGCAGCATCGCAAAATTGCCGTCATCGCAGGCCCACGGACTTCACCCGACAACGTTGCCCGTATCGACGGCTTTATGCGTGAACTGCAGCGTGAGGGTATTGCCCCGGCGCAGGTGGTGATGCTGGAGAGCGACTTTTCTCCGGCAGGCGGATGGGCTTCGGCACGTTCCCTGGCCTCGTCAGGCCATGAATTCACAGCGCTTTTTTGTGCCAACGATGAAATGGCCGTCGGGGCGATGGCCTTTTTTCAGCAAGCCGGAATTTCGATACCCGCAAGCATTTCGGTGTTGGGCTACGACGATACCCATAACGCTGAATACTCGGCGCCCCAGCTGACGTCGGTGCATATTCCCTGGCGTCAGATCACTCTCAATGGCCTGCGCTGGCTGCTCAACCACTGCTATGGCGAGACGCAAGTAGTGCAGCGGAAATTTCCGGTCAGTGTGACCTGGCGCGCATCGGTCGTCATGGCACAGGGCACCGTGCAGCCCCAAGTCGCGGCACGCAAAAGTCGCGCACGGGCCAAGAACTAAAGATGTTCGACTAAGGGTAGCTACGGATGTGGCAGCGACTTCTTTTTGTCTAGAATTGGAAACCTTTCCAAATGACTGGTTATTGCAGCGATAGAACCATGACGAACACCAGGACCAACGATCTGCCGATTCTCAAACGCAGCGACTTCCCCGCAGACTTTCGATGGGGCTGTTCCACCTCCTCGTATCAGATCGAAGGCGCGGTGCAGGAGGATGGCCGCGGCGAGTCGATCTGGGATCGCTTTTGTGCCACGCCGGGTCATATTCGCGACGCCTCCAGCGGTGCCGTGGCCTGCGACCATTACCACCGCTGGCCGCAGGATCTCAACACCGCCGCCAACCTCGGCACAAATGCCTACCGCTTCTCCATCGCCTGGCCCCGGATCTTTCCCGAAGGCCGCGGTCGCCTTCCCAATCAGAAGGGTCTGGACTTCTATTCGCGCCTGGTGGACGGCTTGCTCGAACGCGGGCTCGAACCCTGGGTCACGCTCTACCACTGGGACCTGCCACAGGCTTTGCAGGATCAGGGCGGGTGGGCCAATCGGGAAACGGTGGCCGCTTTTGTCGAATACACCGATGTCGTAAGCCGGCATCTGGGCGACCGCATCAAACACTGGATCACGCACAACGAACCCTGGTGTACTGCTTTTATCGGCAACTATGAAGGCGGGCATGCACCGGGCTTGAAGAACTTCCGCACTGCGCTGCAGGTTTGTCATAACGTGCTGGTGTCGCATGGGCTGGCGATACCGGTGATCCGCCGCAACGTGGCCGACGCCAAAGTCGGTGCCGCCCTGAGTCTGCATCCGCTTTACCCTGCGTCGGACAGCGCGCAAGACGTGGCGGCAACGCTGCGCCATGATGGCTTGCGCAACCGCTGGTTTCTTGACCCGCTGCACGGGCGCGGCTATCCGGCCGACGTCTGGAAGATTCTGGGTGACCAGGCGCCGCTGGTAGAGGATGGTGATCTGCAAACCATTGCCACGCCGACCGATTTCCTGGGGGTCAATTACTACTTTCCCGAAATAGTTGCCGATGCACCGGGCCGGGGCGCGATGGCGACTCGGGTGGTCGATTCTCCCAATGTGGAGCGCACAGCGTTTGGCTGGGAGGTCTCGCCGGACGGCATGGTTACGCTGCTTGACCGCGTGGCCAGGGACTACCAGCCGGCGGCGATCTACCTGACCGAAAATGGCTCCAGTTACGAAGACGTGGTGTCACCCACGGGTGAGGTTGACGATGTCGAGCGACGGCGCTATCTGGTGCGTCATCTGCAGGCGTTGCAGGAGATTGTTGCCAAGGGCATCCCGATCAAGGGTTATTTTGCATGGAGTCTGCTCGACAACTTCGAGTGGGCCGAGGGTTACATCCGGCGCTTTGGTCTGACGCATGTGGATTTCAATACACAGCAACGCCGGCTCAAACTCAGCGGCAAATGGTACCGGTCATTTTTGAAAGGCGAACTGTGAAACTCAAACTGCTGACGCTGGCCTTGTCCCTCGGAATCGGCGCGCTCTCCCATGCGGCTGGCCCCAAGGCAGAAGTGATTCACTGGTGGACCTCGGGTGGCGAATCGGCCGCCGTCAAAACTTTCTCCGATGCCTACAACGCCGCCGGTGGCGTTTGGGTCGATACGGCGATCTCGATTGGCGAGCAGGCACGCTCGGTGGCGGTGAACCGCATTGTTGGTGGCAATCCACCGACTGCGGCGCAGTTCAATACCTCGAAGCAGTTTCTCGACCTGGTCGAACAGGGCATGCTCAACAACGTGGATGACGTCGCGCTGCGCGACGGCTGGGACAAGTTCCTGCCCGAGCCGGTGCTCAACGTGGTGCGGGTTAAAGGACACTTCTACGCAGCACCCGTCAACATCCATATGCCGACCTGGTTCTGGTACTCCAAGGCGGCGTTCAAAAAGGCCGGAATTGCTGCTGAGCCCAAGTCGATGGACGAGTTGTTTGCCGCGCTCGACAAACTCAAGGTGGCCGGCTTGATACCGCTGGCCCATGGTGGGCAGCCCTGGCAGGAAAACATCGTCTTCACGGCTGTGCTGGCCAACGTCGGTGGAACCGATCTGTACCTCAAGGTGCTGCGTGACCGCGATGCCAAAGCAATTCAGGGCGATGCCTTCAAGAACGTGTTGCTCACCTTCAAGCGTTTGCAGGCCTACGTGGACAAGGGCGCCCCGGGGCGCAACTGGAACGACGCAACCGCGCTGCTCATCACCGGCAAAGCGGGCGTGCAGATCATGGGCGACTGGACCAAAGGAGAATTCGCACAGGCCAGGCAACTGCCGGGCAAGGATTACGGTTGCATCGCCGGCTTTGGGCCGAAGTCACCGTACATCATCCAGGGTGATGTTTTCGTGTTTCCCAAAACCACGAATGCCGAAGCCATCAAGGCGCAGAAGATGATGGCCGGCCTGATGCTGGCGCCGGCCACACAGGTCGATTTCAGCAACAAGAAGGGCTCGATTCCGGTTCGCACCGATGTCGATGTGTCGAAGATGGACGTCTGCGCCCAGCAGGGCTTGGCCATCATGAAGGACAAGTCACGCCAGCTCGGCAATGGCGAGGTCTATCTGAACCCGGATCAGAATGGTTCGCTATCGGATATTCTGACGGCATACTGGAACAAGAACATAGCGGTGGAAAAAGTACAAAAGGACATTGCTTCGGCCTTGAAGAATTGACGATGTATTGCGTGCGGTCATGACCATAAAGCCCATACAGCTGTTGCGACAGTTTGTGTCCTGGGCTGCGCTACTGCCTTTGGCCAGCACGGTTCTGGTGGCTTATCTGGGCACGGTGTTGTGGTCGCTGAAGATTTCATTCACCAACTCGCGGACTTTTCCGTCGGACCAGTATGTCGGCTGGGCGCAGTACCAGCGGCTGTTTGACAATGACCGCTGGTTGCTGTCCCTGCAGAACCTGGCTTTGTATGGCGTGCTGTTCATTGCGGCCTGCATGGTGCTGGGTTTTCTGCTGGCGGTTTTCATCGACCAGAAAGTGATGGCCGAAGGCGCCTTGCGTACCGTGTTTCTTTACCCCTACGCCATGTCGTTTGTTGCCACTGGCTTGGTCTGGCAGTGGATGCTCAACCCCGGCAACGGCATCCAGCAAGCCGTGCGGCAGATGGGTTATGCGGACTTCAGCTTCGACTGGATCATCGATCAGGACATGGTGATTTACACCATCGTGATTGCCACTGTCTGGCAGGCCTCGGGCCTGGTGATGGCGCTGATGCTGGCCGGTTTGCGTGGCATTGACGAAGAGATCTGGAAGGCCGCACGCATCGATGGAATTCCGACCTGGCGCGTTTATGTTTCGATCATCCTGCCGATGCTGGGCCCGACCGTCGCCACCGTATTTGTCTTGCTGTTCACGGCGGTGGTCAAGGTGTTTGATTCGGTTGTGTCGATGACGCAGGGCGGGCCCGGCACCGCCAGCGAGGTGCCGGCAAAGTTCATCATGGAGCACCTGTTTGGCCGCGCCAACATCGCACTGGCTTCGGCCGGCTCGATTGTGTTGTTGCTGACGGTTTTGCTGCTGGTGCTGCCCTTCATGCTGGTGCGCAGCCGGTCGGCCCGGGTGCAGGCGGGGAAATCATGAGCGGTACGCTTGCTGTTACGCAGCCGCTTCGCCGCCGTTCCCGGTTGCGTCCGGCGCGCATCGGCGTCTATGCATTTCTGCTGACGGCGGCGGCGTTCTTTCTGTTGCCGCTCTACATCATGTTGGTCACGTCGGTGAAGTCGATGGATGAAATCCGGCTGGGCAATATTTTTGCGTTCCCGATACAGATCACGCTCGAGCCCTGGGTTACGGCCTGGACCGCGGCCTGCACCGGCGTTGCCTGCGAAGGCATTCGCGGCGGTTTCTGGAACTCGGTGCTGATCGTGATCCCCAGCACCATCCTGCCGATATTGCTGGGCGCACTCAACGGCTATGCGCTGTCGTTCTGGAAACCGCGTGGTGCGAATGTGCTGTTCGCCATCCTGATGATGGGCGCCTTTATTCCGGTGCAGGTCATGATGTACCCGCTGGTGCGCATCCTGGCCACGCTCGGACTGTTCAGTTCCCTGTCTGGCATCGTGCTGGTCCACATCATCTTCAGCATGCCGGTGATGACGCTGCTGTTTCGCAATTACTACCTCTCCATTCCGCAAGAGCTGTTCAAGGCGGCGCGAATTGATGGCGGCGGATTTGTCCGGATCTTCCTGCAGCTGATGCTACCGATGTCAACGCCCATCATCATTGTTGCGGCCATCATGCAGGTCACCGGGGTCTGGAACGACTACATCCTGGGCCTGGTATTTGCCGGCCGCGAGAACCTGCCGATGACGGTGCAGCTCAACAACGTGATCAACACGACCACCGGGACGCGGCTCTACAACGTCAACATGGCCGCGACGATACTGACATCGCTGGTGCCGCTTGCCATCTATTTCCTCTCCGGGCGCTGGTTCGTGCGCGGTATCGCCGCCGGTGCGGTAAAGGGCTAATCCATGAGCAGCGTCAGCATCCAAAAACTGTGTGTCCGCTTCGGTGCAAACGAAGTCATTAAGGATCTTGATCTCGACGTGCAGCAGAGCGAGTTCCTGGTGCTGCTCGGGCCTTCGGGATGCGGCAAGTCGACCTTGCTGCACAGCATTGCGGGCCTGATCGACGTGAACGACGGGCGCATCGACATTGGCGGGCAGGACATGACATGGGCCGACCCGACCGATCGCAATATCGGCATGGTTTTCCAGTCCTATGCCCTCTATCCCACCATGACCGTCGAGCGCAACATGTCGTTTGGCTTGCGCATCAAGGGCACGCCCAAGGCGGAAATTGAGCGCCGCGTTCAGCGTGCTGCGCACATGCTGCACCTGGAGCCGCTGCTCCAGCGCAAGCCTGCGCAGTTGTCAGGCGGGCAACGCCAGCGCGTGGCCATTGGCCGGGCCCTGGTGCGTGAGGCGGGCGTTTTCCTGTTCGATGAGCCATTGTCCAATCTGGACGCCAAACTGCGTGCTGAATTGCGACGCGAGCTCAAACTGCTGCACAAGAATCTGCACTCAACCATGATCTACGTGACCCACGACCAGGTCGAGGCCATGACGCTGGCCACACGCATTGTGGTGATGTACGCCGGCAGGATTCAGCAGATCGGCGTTCCCTCCGAGGTTTATGAAAGGCCCGAGAACCTGTTTGTCGCGGGCTTTCTGGGTTCGCCGGCGATGAACTTCTTGCACGGGCACCTCAAACCGGATGCCGACTCGGTCCGCTTCGAGTCGCACGGTCTGTCGCTCGATGTGAGGGCCTACGCCTTGCGCGCCCAGGCGGGCGCAGATCGGGAAGTGGTTCTGGGCATTCGGCCCGAGAACCTGCAGATTCATGCTGATGGGCAATTTGAGGCAACAGTCAGCCTGATCGAGCCGATGGGAAATCACCACGTGGTGTGGCTCGAATTCGACGGCAAGCTGCTCTCCAGTGTGGTATCGGGCGCGTTGAGCTTTTGCGTTGATGACACAGTCCGTTTCTCGCTTGATGCAGACCGGATTTCACTGTTCGACCGGGCGACAGAGCAGCGCCTTTAGGACGGCGCGGACGATGATCGGATGGACTTCTTGATGGGCAAAGGCAAAACGATGATGCAAAGCTTGAAGTGGCGTGTGTCAACGCCAGTGGTGGTCGGGATGGTGTTGCTAGGCTGTGGTGGTGCCGGTCAGACGCAGCCGACGGTTATCGGCCCGGCGGTTCAGACCTGGGTTACCTTGACCGATCAGTCCAAGCTTCTGTCGTTGGAAGCGGGCAAGAACTTTACAAACAAGCAATCGACCTTGCCACTTAATATTGCGGTTGATCCGCTCCAGCGCTACCAGGAAATCGTCGGTTTTGGTGCCAATATCAGCGACGCCTCGGCCTGGCTGATTCAGAACCGCATGAACGCGCAGCAGCGCAGTGCATTGATGGCCGACCTGTTCGGCAAGGCGCCCGGTATCGGCCTGAGTTTTACGCGACTGACGATTGGCGCCTCCGACTTCTCGCTGCGGCACTATTCGCTTGATGATGTCGCGCCCGGGCAGACCGATTACCTGCTGGCCAACTTCTCCATCGACCCGATGCGCGCCGATGTGCTGCCAGTACTCAAGAGCGCGCTGGCAGTCAACCCGCAGTTGCGCGTCATGGCAAGCCCGTGGAGTGCGCCGGCCTGGATGAAGAGCACAAACAGCCTGATTCAGGGCACGCTGCTGCCGCAGGCTTACGGCGCGTTTGCCGCCTATCTTGGAAAGTTTGCTGACGCCATGGAGGCCGAAGGCGTTCCCCTGTTTGCGCTGACATTGCAGAACGAACCGCATTTCGAGCCGCCGGACTACCCCGGCATGCGACTGGACCCGGCCATGCGGGCACGCCTCATTGCCCAGAACCTGGGGCCGTTGCTCGCAGCGCGCAAAACGCCGGTTCGGATTCTGGACTGGGACCACAACTGGGATGAGCCGCAGGCCCCGTTGCAGGTTCTGGCTGATCCCACGGCAAACCCTTATGTGGCCGGCGTTGCCTGGCACTGTTATGCCGGTGATGTGGCGGCACAGACGCAGGTGCACAACGCCTATCCGGACAAGGAAACCTATTTCACCGAGTGTTCGGGGGGCGACTGGAAACCCTATTGGGCAGAAACATTGCCCTGGTACATGCGCAATCTGATTATCGGTACGACCCGGGGTTGGGCCAAGGGTGTCTTGCTGTGGAATATCGCACTCGACGAAAATCATGGCCCGCACACAGGGGGCTGCACCGACTGCCGTGGTGTGGTGACGATCAACTCCGCGACCGGCACGGTGACGCGAAATTTTGATTACTACGCGCTGGCACATGTCAGCCGCTTTGTGCGCCCGGGCGCGCGTCGCATCGATTCAACAAGCGGTCTGGACGGAATCGAGAGCGTGGCGTTCCAGAATTCGGATGACCACTCGATGGCACTGGTCGTGGTGAATTCGGCAACTGCCGAGCGGCGCTTCACCGTCACGTCGGCGGGCCAGAGTTTCGAGCACAGCATGCCGGCTGCGAGCGTTGCCACCTTTGTCTGGGCTGGTGCGCCCTGAGCGCACCGGGCTTTGAGCCGAGCTGGCATGGAACGCCGTCACTTTCTGCAAACCGGTGCCTGCACGCTGGGCACTGCGGCTGCGTTGTCAATGCTGCCGCCGGCGATTCGCAAGGCACTGGCGATTGATGCCGACAGCCGGACCGGCAGCCTGCAGGACGTGGCGCACATCGTCGTGCTGACGCAGGAGAACCGCTCGTTTGACCACTATTTCGGCAGCTGCAGTGGCGTGCGTGGCTTCTCGGACCGGTTTGCGATTCCGATCGAGGGTGGCCGCGCAGCGCAGCCATTTCATCTGGACACGCAGGCCAACTTTGCCCTGATGCGCTGCGAGGGAACGGCCCATACCTGGCCCGATGCCCAACAGGCCTGGGCCAACGGCAAACTGAACCAGTGGACCCAGGCTAAAGGCGCCCATTCCATGGGCTACTTCACCCAGACCGACCTACCGTTTCATTACGCGCTGGCCGATGCATTCACGCTGTGCGATGCCTACCACTGCTCGTTCCAGGGCGGCACGACGCCGAACCGGCTGTTCCTGTGGACCGGCAACAATGACCCGCACGCGCAGGGCGCGGGGCCCGCCACCTTCAACGACATAGCCACGCTGGCACCGCAGAGCGGGCGCGACAGTTACTCGTGGACCACCTACCCGGAGCGCCTGCAGGCAGCCGGGATCAGTTGGCAGGTTTACCAGACTATTAACGACAACTACGACGACAACCCTCTGGCGTTTTTCAAGGTTTTTCGGGATGCCTATGCGGGTGTACCCGGTTCCTCGGAACAACTCAGGGCACGCGCTTGCAGCACCCGCAACCTCGATCAGCTCAGGGCCGACGTGCTGGCCAATGCGCTGCCGCAGATCAGTTGGATTGTTGCCAGCGAACTGGACTCGGAGCATCCCGGTCAGTCGAGTCCGGCGCAGGGCGCTGACTACACGGCGCGCGTGCTGGAGGCGCTCACCGCCAACCCCGAGGTCTGGAGTCGCACGGTTCTGATCCTGAACTATGACGAGAACGACGGTTTTTTTGACCATGTTCCGCCGCCCGCAGTTCCCTCATACGCGGCCTGGCACCCGGACCCGGCGCAGCGCCAACTGGCGGGTGGATCGAGCGTCGACACGCGCGGCGAGTACCACGAGAACCTGGTTAGCTACCGCAGCAGTGCCCAGGACAGGGCGTTGCTGCACCAACCCTATGGACTCGGTCCCCGTGTGCCGATGCTGGTGATTTCGCCCTGGAGCCGAGGCGGCTGGATCAACTCGCAGGTCTTTGACCACACCTCGGTGATCCGTTTCATGGAGCGCCGATTTGGGGTGATGGAACCCAACATTTCAGCCTGGCGGCGCGCGGTTTGCGGCGACCTCACGAGCGCTCTGGACTTTGCACGACCCAATCGCTCGGCCCTGCCGAAGTTGCCGGCGACAGCGGCACGGGCTGCACGCACACGCGCTTTGCCGGCGCGTACCATGCCGACGATACCGGTGGCGGCAGTCGCGCCGGCCCAGACCCCAGGCACACGGCCCTCGCGCGCCTTGCCCTATCAACTGCAGGTCAACAGCGTGTGCCAGCCCGGAGCGCAGGCAGTGACGCTGGCCTTTGTCAACACCGGTGCGGCAGCGGCGGTATTTCATGTTTATGACCAGCGCAATCTGGCGCAGATTCCGCGCCGCTACACCGTGGAGCCGGGCAAGAGCTTGCATGGATCCTGGCCGATTGCGCAAACGCAACCGGGTTACGACTTGTGGCTGCTCGGCCCGAACGGGTTTCACCGGCACTTCACGGGGGCACTGACATCGCAGTCGCCAGCGCCCGCGCCGGAGCTTGAACTGGGCTTTGATCCGGCTACAGCTGAGTTGACGGCACGCTTGCACAACGGCGGCACGGTGGCCTGCACCTTCGAGCTCCGGGCTAACGCCTATTTTGACGCTGCGCCGGTGCGTTATGCAGTCGCAGCACAAGCGCAAGTCACGTACCGCTGCTCGCTCAAGCCCAGCGGCGGTTGGTACGATTTCAGCGTGTGTGTGGCCGAGCTGCCGAGCTTCAGCCGCCGTTTTGCTGGGCGCATGGAAACCGGGCAGGCGTCCACCACGGATCCGGCGTTGGGCTCGGCACTGGCAGCGCAGGTGAGCGAGGCCAGGCGCGTCGTCTTCATGGGCGATTCGATTACCGAATTCTGGACGCCGTCGTTCTGGAACCAGTCGTATTTGAACCGTGGCATCAGCGGGCAGACCACGCCGCAGATGCTGCTGCGCTTTCGAGCGGACGTGATTGATCTCAAGCCCGACACGGTTGTGATTCTGGCTGGCACCAACGATGTCGCCGGCAATACCGGCCTGGCCAGCGATGACATGATCGTCGGCAATATCTTTGCCATGGTCGAACTGGCGCAGGCGCACGCCATCAAGGTGGTGCTGTGTGCCGTGCTGCCGGCCAATCGTTACTACTGGAATCCGGAAATCAAACCGGCCGACAGAATTGTTGCCATCAACGAACGGCTCAAGGACTATGCGCGTCGCAAGCGGCTGGTCTATGTTGACTACTACACACCGATGGTGGACGAGAACAAGGGATTGAAAAAAGCCTACTCAGAAGACGGCGTTCATCCCAATGAAGCGGGGTACAAGCGCATGATCGAGTTGGTGACTGAAGGGCTCGCCGCCGTTGCTGGCAAGCTGTGACTGCCACGCTACAGATCGCCTCAATGCGCTATCGGCAGCCGCAGTCCTTTAGCGGAAAAAGCCAGCGCATGGGTGGCATCGAATCCGACTGCGACCCTCTGACCGATCTGCAGCCTGGCGTCGCTCGCCGACACCTTGACGGTCAGCAGGGCGTCCAGGCCCTGTACCTGCAGGTGAATCACCGATGCGTCGCCCAGGTGCTCTGCCAGCATGACCTGGGCCGCAACGGCGGGGCCCGCACCGCCCAGCTGAAGATGCTCCGGGCGAATACCGATTTTTTTCACATCCGGTGCCAGCGGCCCGGCTGCGGCCCAGAGCGCCTGATGCGCAGCAGAGCACCCCGTCACGGGGCGCGCAATCAGGTTGATGCGCGGTGCGCCGAGGAAGGTGGCGACAAACTCATTGGCCGGCTGGGCGTACAGGTCGAGCGGCGCACCGAGCTGCTCGATGCGGCCCTGGTTAAAGACGGCGATGCGGTCGCCCATGGTCATGGCTTCGACCTGGTCGTGCGTCACGTAGATCATGGTGGTGCCGAGTTCTTTGTGCAGGCGCGAGAGCTCGATACGCATGGTCACGCGCAGCGCGGCATCCAGATTGGACAGCGGCTCGTCAAACAAAAACACCCGGGGCTTGCGCACAATGGCACGCCCGATCGCCACACGCTGGCGCTCGCCGCCCGACAGGGCCTTGGGCAGACGCGGCAACAGGTGGGAGATTTGCAGCACTTCAGCCGTGCGCCGCACCACCTGCTCGCGTTCTGACTTGCTGACGCCGGCCATGCGCAGCGAGAAGCCCATGTTTTCCGCCACCGTCATGTGCGGGTACAAGGCGTAACTCTGGAACACCATGGCCGCACCGCGTTGCGCTGCCGGTATATCGTTGGCGCGCTGGCCGTCTATCAGCAACTCACCTTCCGTGATGCTTTCCAGCCCCGCGATCATGCGCAGCATGGTGGACTTGCCGCAACCCGAAGGCCCGACGAAGACCAGAAACTCGCCGTCCTGTACGTCCAGATCAAGGCCGTGGATGACGGCTGTTTCGCCGAAGCGCTTGCGGATGCCGCGCAGTGCCAGATGTCCCATGTCAGTTACCCGGCTTTCTTTTTGACGTCAGAAAATTGCGATACCACAGCGCGCTGTCTTTGAGGCTGCGCGCTTGCGTGTCGTAGTCCACTCGCACGATGCCAAAGCGCTTGGCGTAACCACTGGACCACTCGAAATTGTCAAGCAGGCTCCAGACAAAGTAGCCATCCACCCGTACACCCTGGCGCATGGCCTCCAGTGTGGCGGCGATGTGCCTGGCGATGTAGCGCTGCCGCTGGCTATCGTGCACCTGCTGGTTGATGACTTCGTCCGGGAAGGCAGCGCCGTTTTCCGTGATGAAGATCGGCGGTAGCGTGTAGTCGCGGTGCAGGCGCAGCAGCAATTCTGTCAGGCCTTGTGGATAGACTTCCCAGCCCATGTCGGTGATCTCGTTGCCACTGGTCTTGAGATCCCAGGGCTCACCCGCGCTGACGACACTGCGCATGTAGTAGTTGACGCCGAGAAAATCCAGCGGCACCTGGATGCTGGCCATGTCGCCCGGCAAAATGCGGGGCGCGTCAGCCCCCAGTTCTTGCAGCACGTCGGCCGGGTATTCGCCCTTGAGCAGGGGCTCCACATACCAGCGCAAACCGCCACCATCAGCGCGGCGTGCGGCGGCCTGGTCGGCTTCAGCGTCGGTCGCGGCATTGATCGGTGCCAGATTCAACACAATGCCCATGTCAGCCTTGCAACCCTGCGCGCGCATCGCGCTCAGCGCCAGGCCGTGGCTCAGGAACAGATGGTGCGCCACCTGAATGGCGGCGGCGCGGCTCTTGATGCCCGGGGCAAAGATACCGGATTCATGGCCCAGCACCGCAATCACCCAGGGTTCGTTGTGCGTGCAGATCGATGTCACACGATCACCCAGGCGCCGTGCCACCTCGCAGGCGTAATCGACAAAGCACTGCACGGTGTCGCGGTTTTCCCAGCCGCCCCTGGCTTGCAGGGCAGAGGGCAGGTCCCAGTGGTTCAGCGTCAAAAACGGTTTGAGGCCACGCGCCAGCATGCCGTCCACCAGCCGCTCGTAAAACGCAAAGCCGGCTTCGTTGAATGCACCCGAACCCAGCGGCTGAACGCGTGGCCAGGAGATCGAGAAACGGTAGGCATCGACGCCAAGATCGGCCACCAGGTCCAGATCATCGGCCCAGCGCTGGTAGTGCTCGCAGGCCTGGCGGCCGTCACTCGCATCGGCGATCACGCCGGGAACGCGGCAGAAGTCGTCCCAGATGGAGGGGCCTTTGCCATCGGCATCGGCTGCGCCTTCAATCTGAAAGGCGCTGGTGGCAACGCCCCAAGTGAAGTGTTCGGGAAAGTCGTTGTTTGAGAGGGGGCTCATGGCGATAGAGATTAAAAAGTAATCAGCCGCGCACCGCACCGGCGGTCAGACCGTCAATCAGGCGGCGCGAGGAAATGGCAAACAGCACCAGCAGCGGCAGCGTTGCAATGGCAGCTCCGGCCATCAGTGCGCCCCATTCGGTGTTGGCCGGACTTTGCAGGCTGCGCAGTGCCAGCGGCAGGGTGTACATCTCGGGCGAGCGCATCACGATCAGCGGACCAATGAAGTTGTTCCAGGACGCAATAAAGGTGATCAGTCCGAGTGTGCCCATGGCCGGTTGCAGCAGCGGCAGCACGATGCGCCAGTAGATGCCCAACTCGCCGCATCCGTCCATGCGTGCTGCCTCGACCAGGTCGTAGGGAATGGCAGACGAAATGAACTGGCGCATCATGAAGATGCCAAAGGCGCTGGCCGCCCCGGGGATGTACAGCGCGCGCGGCTGGTCGATCCAGCCCAGCGCGTCCATGATCATGAAGGTCGGGATCATGCCCAGGAACGAGGGCAGCAGCAGCGTGCCCACCACCAGCGCAAACAGCGGCTTCTTGAAGTGGAACTCGAACATGGCAAAGGCATAACCGCCCATGCTGCAAAACAGCAGGGTCAGCGCGGTGGAGGCCAGTGCAACGTAGAGACTCCAGCCCAGGCTGCGCCAGAACGCAATGCGCTCGGTCAGGATGGCGAAGTTCAGAAGAAAGTCATCGCCGAACCACAGGGGCGGCGGCAGGCTGAAGATGTCGCTGCGCGCGTGGCTGGCAAACACGAACATGAAGTAAAAGGGCGCGATCATCAGGAGCAGGCCAAACCCGACCAGTACATGCGCGGCCCAGCGTGACATCGGTTCAGGCCGGGTCATGTGCCATCCCCTTGTGGTTGCGCTTGCCGAAACGCGCGCTTGGTCAGCCAGGTCAGCAGCGCGACAAAAATGAACAACAGCCATGACAGGGCGCTGGCGGTGCCGAAATCATTGAATTCAAAAGCAGTGCGGTACATGTACATGGCGGTGGTCATGCCGGCCTGGTCGGTGCCGCCGCGCCCGCCGGTCAGGATGAAGGGCTCTTCGAACAGTTGCATGCCACCGATCACCGAGAGCATCACGCCGAAGTAGATCATCGGTCGCAGCGAAGGCAGCGTGATGCACCAGAACTGCTGCCAGCGTCCGGCGCCGTCCATGGTTGCTGCCTCATAAATATCGGCTGGAATGGCTTGCAACGCAGCCAGGTACAGCACGGTGTTGAAGCCCAGGTAGCGCCAGAACACCACCAGTGAGATGGCGGGCTTGACGTTTTTCGCATGGTTCAGCCAGTCGATCGGTTGTGCCGGCAGCAGCCAGCCCAGGCCCGGTAGCTGGCCGAGCGCACGCAGGCCCTGGTTGATGACGCCGTAGTCGGTTGAAAACAGGGTGGTAAACATCATGGCAATGGCCACGGTCGAGGTAATGTAGGGCAGGAAATAAATGCCAATGATGGCGTTGCGCGAGCGCCGGTACGCGCCATGGATGAAGACTGCCAGCGGGATTGCCACCAGATGCTGCGGCACGCCGGTGGCGATCGCCAGCCAGGCGGTGTTCTTCAGTGACTTCCAGAACCATTCGTCCTGCAAGGCGAAGCTGAAGTTTTCCAGACCGACAAACTTCATGGTGGACAGACCCGCTGCCGGCTCCCAGGACTGGAACGCCAGGTAGAGCGAGAAGACCAGCGGGAAGACACCGAAGACCAGGAATAGCAGCAGAAACGGACTCAGGAAAACGTAGGGCGCCCATTTCGGCGACAGACACGGGAGCTGGGGACGCTTCATGCTGTGCCGGGGAGGGTGAAGGAGCGAACCGCTTGGGACTCAGCGGCGGACCCGTCGCTCTAGCAAGCTCTTGGCATCGGCCAGTGCGACGGCAATGTCTTTGCCCTGGTCGAGTACCTTGTCGAGTTCGGTGTTGATGATCTCGTCGGCGATCGGGTCGAGTTTGTGCACGTCGATGGCGTTGATCTTCAGTGCCGCATCGCGCCACAGCAGTCGTGCTTTCTGTCCGCCCAGAAACACGATGGGCTGCTCATAAAAAGAATCGGTATGCGCCTCGAGCAGGGCCGGGAAGGCGTCGTGACCCTTGAAGGCGTTCAGCTGGACTTCGCGGTTGAGCGTCATGAGTTGAATGAACTCCCAGGCCAGCGCCTTGTTCTTTGCCGCCTTGGGGATGGAATAGAACGTACCGCCCCAAGCCGCCCATGCCTGCTCTGGCAACTGCGCGGCGCGCCACTGGCCAGCCGTGTTTGGCGCGATCCAGTTGGCGAGGTGACCGGCCTGCCAGGCGCCCGACATCTGGGTCGCGATGCTGCCGCCCTTCAAGCCCTGCGTCCATTCGGTCGACCAGGCGCCAATCTTGCCGTCGAGTTTTTGCTGGCGTACCTTTCGTGCCAACTCAAAGGCGCGAACAAAACGGGGTGAATCGACCAGCACCTTGCCGGCAGCATCAAAGTACAGGCCGTCACCCGGTTTGATGTTGGCGCGGATCAGGATGTTCTTGACGTCGCGGGCGTGTGCCATCAGGTAGGCGCCGGTGACGGCCTTGATCTTGACGCCCGACAGCACAAAGGATTCCCAAGACTGGGTCAACTCGGCTTCGGTGACGCCAGCTTTTTTCAGAAGGTCGCTGCGGTACAGCAGAGTGCCCGGGCCAATGTCGGTTGGCGCCGCGACCACGGCGCCGCTGCTGATCGTTGCCTGTTTGAAGGCGAAAGGTACAAACCGCGCCTGGGTCTCCTTGATGCGGTATGGCGCCAGCGCCAGGTCTTCGAGGCCACCGCCGCCGGCAAAGCGGCCGACGTAGCTGAACTCCAGCGCCATTACGTCGGGCAGGTTCGAGGATGTGGACAGAGCGGTGCTCATCGCCGTGTGGTGATCATCGAAGGCGCGGCTGACCAGCTTGATTTCAACCTCAGGGTGTTTCGTCTTCCACTGCGGGATGGCGGCCTTGATGATCTCGTCCACTGCCGGGTAGGCAGCGATCGACAGGGTTTGTGGCTGGGCCTGCGCCAGGCTGCAGACATGCAGGATTGCCATAAGGGCTAAAAATTTGGCCGCTATTGCGCTGACCCTGAAACTGGGCATGTGGGGTTCCTGTTTTAAAACTACCAGTGGCGACGTGGCATTGGAAAGGATTCCATTTTAGTGCAATGCGGCAGCTTGCCTATTAGGATAAACCAGCCCATGCGGTGATGGCTTTACAGGAATAAAGCCTCATCCCGGGCCGCGCGTGAGGCCTTGCTGCCATAAACGCGCTCGAAGATCGGCGTTGCTATCAGCGTGGTGATGATGGCCATCATCACCATGATGGCAAACAGCGCTGGCGCGATGATGCCGCGCTGCAGGCCGATATTGAGAATGATCAGTTCCATCAGGCCGCGTGCGTTCATGAGGGTGCCAACGGCCAGCGCTTCACGGTGGCGTTCGCCATGCCAGCGTGCGGCGCCGTAGCAGGCAACACCTTTGCCGAGCGTGGCTGCCAGCAGCACCACAGCGGTGAGCAGCCACAGATAAGGGGTGTTGACCAGGCCGATCTTGGTGTTCAGGCCCGAATAAACGAAGAAAACCGGCAGCAGGAATGCGGTGGTCAACGGGTAGATGATTCGGTGCAACTCTGCGGCAAACTTGCCCCGCGGCATGGCAATTCCCATGATGAAGGCGCCGAAGACGGCGTAGATCTGGATGTAGTCGGTAAACCAGGCGCCGATCATGACCAGCATCAACACGAAGATCAGCATGCCTTGCCCCATCTCACCGGCCGTCGCCACCTGTTGCCCAAGCGGCACTAGCAAGCGACGGATGACGAGCAGGGTCACAAGTCCGAACAGAACGCCGCCGCCGATGGCGTAGAGGGCAATCGCCGGATTGCCCTGGAAACTGGCCAGCACCACGGCCAGTACGCACCAGGCAACCGCATCGTCTATCGATCCGGCTGCGAGCG
>SESB01000653.1_pt1 | contig 24544 bp, 22 predicted proteins | sample 3171441 | NCBI WGS metagenome assembly SESB01 (sample SAMN06051867, study PRJNA518727) | freshwater metagenome | biome: subpolar coniferous forest; feature: holomictic lake; material: water; isolation source: holomictic Lake 227, 6 m depth | place: Canada: near Kenora, Ontario | collected... | reverse complement strand
TGACACGTGCAACTGAAACACGTGACCACCAGTTTCAATATCAACACCAATAGAAAGTGGATTATAGTTCAGAGGAACATTATTGGCATCTTTTTGAAGGCCATTTATAACATAGAAATAATCCCATGTAAATGCAGTACGCTTGCTCATTTTTAATCTGCCGCCAAATCCTACAGCATAGATATCGTTTGGTTGACTTGCTAATGGTACAATATTATTATGTACGATTGTTGGAGTAACCTGCAGGGTGATTCCTTCACTGAATTTTCTTCCGATGATCATCTGTCCATAATATGCTAGTCTGGAAGAAAAGTAATTATGAATAGTAAGATCAGCATATGGAAGCGAATTCAAAGTAATACCTCCTACTAAAGCAATGGTTGCTGGGAAAGCGTGATGGCCTGTTGACTGGCGAACTGGTGCTAATTTTATATAGCCGTCATACTCCTTTTTAAAAGTACTTCTTCCAAAACCAAATTGGAGGTAACGGGTTACACCAAAATCAAGTCCAATTCTCATACTAGCCTGATCAAATCCACCAAAAGTATTTGGAATATTCATTTGTCCAAAGCGGTGTAAGATTCTAAAGTCCATCGTGCCTGGTGAAAGAAATTCCATGGAATGGCCATTAATGACGCGGATTGATTTAAACGCGTTTTTCACAACTTCTTTCTTTGGTTTATCGGTATCTACCAAGTCTAATAAATCTTTGTCCTGAGCCTTAACTCCTGTAGAAACAAGGAGCATCAAGAGTATGCCTAGAAAATATAAATTCGAATATTTCATTTTTCTTTATTAGTATGAAACTTTTATTACTTAGCTAAAGGGTCAAGCGTACAATCAACAACAATCTTTGCAAATTTGGCAACTTTATCAGCAACCAATTGAGGAATTACAATTTTGAAATCATCGAACTGAGCAATGAAATTTGCTGATACTTCTACTTTGCCAGCTTTAACGATAATTTTTCCATCGGTTTCCAAGTCTTTAGATTGACCATGCATATCTAATTTACCTTTCACTTTAGCGGGGTATACACCATCTTTTGAATAATTGATAGATTCGTTATTGGTGATAGTTCCTTTAAAAGTTGTTTTATTGAATTTATCGCTTTCCACATAGTTTTCGTTGAAGTGTTCCATCATTAAAGCTCTTTCAAATTCAAATCCTTTCATTAAAACAGAAAATTGAATATCGCCAGTTTTAGTGTCTATAACGCAGATGCTATTTTTATTAACGCCATCAATATTCTCAGGAGATTTAGGTGCAGTTGCATCGAAGCTGATTTTGCCTGTCTTAGTAAAGAACTTCTGAGCATTACTCACTGAAACAATTGATAGGGCGGCAACTAATAAGATTGATAATTTCATATTGATATAAATTAATGTTTAATTAAATGGTTGATTTATTTATTAATAGCGATGCTACGATTTAAGATCACGTCAGATCCAAGTCCTAGATCATCTGCATTATAACCAGTACATATTCCTTTGATTACTACGGTAGAACCTACAGTAAGGTTGTGTGCTTCTTTATTAAATGCACTGTCCACACTGCACCTAACAGAATTCATATTTACGGCATTACCTAGTATAACAGTGTGATAACCATTGGCATCCGTATCTATCTTCTTGATGTTTCCGGAAAGTTCCAATATTTTGCCGAGGTATTTTTTGTTACTGGTATTTTGATCCTGTGTAAACTCATCGATTAATTGCATGTCAGTTAACGTAAATGCGGCTTTGGTTGCAGCTAAGTCAACATTTTTTCGATTATATTCTTTATAGGCGTACAATCCAACTCCTATAATTAAGAATATTACAATTACAATGAGCCGATATATTATTTTTTTGTTTTTCATGTTAATTTCTTTAATTATTTAAACAGCCGCTTGTAATCCATTTTTTTATAACAGCCAGATCACAACTAGACATCATATTGCCTCCTTGTGGCATTGCAAAATATCCTGTGGCATGACTGATAGAACCATATAGTTTCCCATTCAATCCAATTGCTTTGTCATTTGTATAATTGGCCATATTGATACCACCTGATCCACCTGTTACAGAATGACAACCATAGCATTGAGACTGAAGTATAGGTACTACTTTCAAACTATAAGAAATCACGCCCGTTGTATCGCAAGTTACTCCTCCCGGAACTGTTGGATAGAGCAATTCTGCTTTATCGTAATAACAAGCATTGATAAATATTACGGTACCTAAAATGAGTATCAAATAAAGGATATTCTTCTTCATAGATTAGTTATTTGGAGATCCTGCATCGATCCATTTTTTAAATTGAGCTATTTGACAAGCCGATAATTGAGCCTGGTTTTTAGGCATTGCAGAATAACCCAAATCATGATTTACTGAACCATATAATCTACCGTTAGTGGCGTATACTTTTACCGCAGTATAAGTTGAAAGATCTATACTACCTCCGCTTGCTGCTGCTGATGTTGCACTATGGCAACCAATACAATAGGTAGTGATCAATGGAGCAATACCTTTTGAATAGGTTGAAGTAGTATCACAACTGGTACAGAAATTATTTTTTGCACCTTGATTGATCCATGTTTGCACTTGAGTAAGTTGAGCGGTAGTATATTTTGCAATTGGTGATCTTGGCATGCTACCACTTTTTGTAATAGTATACAATGTGCTACCTGCAGCGTTACCTGCTGTAACATATCTGGTGATATTTGCGTAAGTAACAAGTGTTACACCACTGGCTTTTGTGATTGCATCGTGGCAACCAGCCATAGAACAGGTTTGTGCGATAAGTGGTGCAATTGTATTTTGGAAGTAAACAGTATCCGGACTGCAATTTGATGTTGGTGTTGGTGGAGGCGTTGTTGGAGGTGGTGGTGTAACAACTACTGATGCAGTATCGTTTTTAGCACCAGCTCCAATCCATTTTGTGAATTGTGTAATTTCACAAGCTGTTAATTGAGCCATTCCCTTTGGCATTGCTGAATAACCTGCTGTATGTTTGATTGATCCAAGAAGTTTGCCATTATTTGCATATGCCTGAACTACTGCAAAAAGAGTAAGATCAATTCCACCATTTTGTGCATTGCCTGCACTATGACAAGTAATACAATTTGTTTTCAAAAGTGGTGCAATAGTTGTGCTGAACAAGAATTTTGTGGTATCGCAGGTAGGGGGAGGTGCTACAACAACAGTAGCCGTATCGTTTTTAGCTCCGCCTGCAATCCATTTTGATACCTGAGTTAATTCGCAAGTACTTAATTGGGCACCACCTTTTGGCATGGCTGAAAATCCTGCACTATGATTAATGGAACCCCATAATCTACCATTTGTTACATAAGGCAACAGTTTTGCATAAGTGGATAGATCAATAGATGCTCCAGATGATGCAGCAGTTGCAGCACCATGACATGCGGCACATTTTGCCTGAATCAAGGGGTTTACAACAGTACTGAAATTAAAAGTAGTGGTATCACAACTGGTAGTGCCTGTTCCTCCTGTGGTACCTGTAGTACCAGTAGATCCTGTTGGACCAGTTACACCACCTGTTAGTGGCAGTGGTATTTCGTGCACACAGGCAATGGCTACTATCGCAGTAACCAAAACAATTGGAATAGCTCGGGACAAAAGCTTGTTCATAGTCGTAGTTTAAAGTGTATAAGTTGGGTAGAGTTTTGTCATCGGCTACAATTGGTTAGAAAATATCGTGCCAATTATGGCGAGGTTTTCACCCTTTTTTTCGTTTAACAGTTTATTGTACATATGTATTAATATAATATTTAATATATTTTATGCTTTATAAGAACAATTTTTAAGTTTATGAGTATTACCAATAAACTATACGATACAATCGTGATAATAGTTTCGTTGGATAAATGCAGGCGATTCAATGGGGTATACTTTGTTTTGGTAGGGATATAGGTATCCCATTAGGGTTTCGGTCTATTTTATTAGATATCAGTTTATCCAAAAACGTTGCCTGAAAATAAAAATAAAAATATTTTTTTTTTAGCCACTTTTGCAATGTTAAAACATTGATTTATAATTATATATATGTGACTAAATATTACAAAAACTTGATTAAATTATTAAAATTAATAACAGGTCTTTCAAAGGGGTTTAAAAATATAGCTTGGTTTTAATTATTTTATTTAAAATAAAAATAATATGTAATTAGGTTTAAAAGATTTCAACAGTAGTACTTTTAAACAGTAATTTTATTCTCTTATCTTATATATCTAAGTCAATATAATGTACCCTAATCATCCAGATTATCAGCAATTGTTTATGGCGGTGGGTTTATAGTGGTTAGATTACTATTTTGAAATGAAGTTGCCTTATATTATTCAGGGCAATCGAACCTGCTCATAATCTTCTTTTTATTAAATGGATGAACACTTAACATGATATAGCCTCCTCCGTTTAAAGTATTGACTGCTTTTTTTAATGCAAGATTATGAACACCAATAGTTAAAAGTCCAAATTTTGCGGCTGCGCCAACCCAAAGTTTTCCTTGTGTAGTATATTGAATGGGTAAATATAAACCCCAGAAAATGGTTTCCCATCGAGGGGTAACAGTTAAAAGATTCAATTCTCTGGTCAATATTTTTTTATAAGAACCAGTGGAATAAAAATTAATATTCAGTTGACCATTAATGGCAAAATGATTTCCTAAGTTTCTATCGACGTTCAAAATAATTCTGGTTGGTTTACTGATGCTAAATTTACCCGGAAGAGAATCAAAAGAAGTGAACATGGTGTTTAATGAATCTTTTACATCGGAGATGGAAGTGATATTTGAAGTTTTAGCATCTAAAACACCATCAGTAAGGTTCGCAGCAGGATTATAAAAATTTCCAGAATATATACTGGTATTGAAATTATTTTTTCCCAAATCCATTAAACTAAATCCAAATTTCCAGGAGTAGTTTGTAGGGGTGTGAGGATTGCCATCAGTATTTACTGCATCGTAGATACTATATTCCAACCCCAGGCTTAAACCAATACTGGTTAAACTGTTTTGTAAAATTTGATTTAAAGTTTTTTGTGTTCCTGTATTTGGAAGATCATAGTTAGAAGTATAAGCATAATTAACGCCCCCCTGATTAATAATATAGCCAGTATCATTATTTGCTGGCACTAGGAATTCTGCAAAAATAATTTTATTTACCCTTCCCTGAAAGCCGGAAAGAGCTTTGGCAATATTTATAGTGATACCTCCAGTTAATCTGGTTCTATCTGTTTCTTGTAATACCTGCGAATAATTTAAGTTCATTTCGATCCATCCATTATGCGTCATAAATCCATCTAAGAAAGGTGTTGTACGATTGGCCCGAAAGAAACTATAGCCTGAAGTGGTTGTGTCGCTTGCAAAAATGGAAGATGTTTTTAAGTGGTTATACATTCTCCCTCTAAATCCAATACCAAAAGCGTGCTTTTCATCAATTTTGTAAGTAAAATTGAAAAGATTAAAATCCAGATTTTGATGACCATAATAGCTATTCGAGCCTTCTTTAAAATTTACTTTTGTATTACCAGTGACGCCATTTGTAATGGTGGTATTCTTTGAAAGAACAATATTATTTGACGTGAGGGTTGTTTGAAGGGAAAAGATATTTAGATCCCATTTGTATACAGAGTTTACAGAAGAGGCAGGATTATTAAAAATTGATACAGCACCAGCATATGCAGAACCATCTGTGGCATGGTAACTTTGAGCTTCTGTTTGTAAACTGCAAAAACTAATTATTGCGATAATAAAATATATTCTCCTCAAGTTCATTTCCTGGCTTCTTAAAATGCTTTGCAATCTTTTATAAGATACTTTAAAAGTTAGTTTTGCTACCTGGCTGTCAAGATTTATATCAAGGTAAAGCAGGTTGCTTATTAAACGATAATTGAACAAAAAAATTGGTTAACAGGGAAAGGATTTTGCTTGGGCAAAAAAAGACCCCTGTAGAAACAGGGGTCGTCTTCGATTGCTTGCCATATAAGAAAAGAGGTAATTCAATTTTGTGTCTTCGGGATATCTCCCGTTTCATTGACATTTCAAAGATAAGAGATTATTTCGAAATCATAGTAATAAATTTAATAATTCAACACATTTATTTATTTTTTATGTAAAAAACTGATAAATCAGTCGAATTAATTAATATTAAAATAATTGTAATATAATTATTAATTCATCTTGTAATTATAAAATAGTCGAAAAAATTCTAATTTATTGATTATCAATTAGTTTTTCCAGGATATAGTTTTAGGGCTTTATCAAGGAGATCCATTGATTTGTTAATATCATTTAAATTTAATACGTATGCAATCCTCACTTCATGCTTTCCTAAGCCAGTTGTTCCATAAAAGCCTGATGCTGGAGCAAGCATAACGGTTTCTCCATTGTCTTCAAAACTTTCCAATAGCCATTGGCAAAAAACATCTGCATCATCTACCGGCAGTTTTGCCATTGCATAAAATGCTCCACCTGGATTGGGACAGAAAACCCCTTCCATAGCATTTAAGCGTTTAACCAATAAGTCTCTGCGAGATTTATATTCAGCTTTAGTAGTATCGAAATAATTGGAGGGTAAATCAATGGCGGCTTCTCCTGCTATTTGGGCAAAACTGGGCGGACTCAATCTTGCCTGGGCAAATTTCATCACTGCTTCCATCAGCTTAGCATTCTTACAAACAAAAGCTCCAATTCTGCCGCCACAAGCACTATACCTTTTGCTAATCGTATCCATAATTACAACGTGTTCATCAACACCGGTTAAGTGAAGTGCACTTATTTGCTTGCCTTCATAACAAAATTCTCGGTATGCTTCATCTGAAAACAAGTAAAGATTGTATTTAAGAATGATGGCTTTTAATTGTTCCATCTCTTCTTTACTATATAAATACCCTGTTGGATTATTGGGGTTACAAATAACAATAGCCTTCGTTTTTGATGTGATCTTTGCTTCGAAATCGGCAATAGGTGGGAGTGCAAATCCTGTTTCAATATTGGAAGTAATAGGAACAACAGTTACACCAGCTGCCACAGCAAAGCCATTATAGTTTGCATAAAATGGTTCAGGTATAATTACTTCATCACCTGCATCTAAACAAGCAAGAAATCCGAATTGAATAGCTTCACTTCCGCCGGTTGTAATGATGATTTGATTTTCATTTACTTCAATTCCAACTGAAGCATAATAGCCTACCAATTTTTTTCGATAACTCTCATTACCTGCACTATGACTGTACTCTAGAACTTTGAAATTACTATTACGTACAGCATCCAATACCATTTTTGGAGTTTCAATATCAGGTTGCCCAATATTTAAATGGTATACTTTAACACCCCTCTTCTTTGCTGCTTCAGCAAAAGGAACTAGTTTTCTTATTGGTGAAGCCGGCATTGCCAGACCTCTATTACTGATAGTTAACATATTGCAAAGATACTTCCACTAGGTGCATACACAAAAGAAAAGCGTAACGAAATCGTTACGCTTATTATAAAAATCTTCTAAAAAATAGGATGGTTAGGATTTTGTTTTAGCAACCTTAGCCTCTGCCGCCACTTCGCCTTCTAATGTTAAGATATAAGGTTGGTTACTATTTGTAAACTTCACATTGACTGATTTCTTAAAAACGCCTTCTACAGCTGCATTGTAAGTAACCTTAATAGTTGCTTTCTGGCCTTTCGGTACAGCAGACTGCAAATATTCTGGAGTAGTACAACCACAATCAGCATTAGCAAATTCAATTACTACAGGTTTTGCTGTTACGTTTTTGTATTCAAATACAAAACTTACCGGCACCCCTTTTTTTATTTTGCCAAACTTATGACTGGTTTCCTTAAACTCTACACCAGTTTGAGCAAATGCTATCTGGCCGATCAAAAGACTTAAAACAAATAAAATTCTTTTCATAAACCAGGTAGTTTAATTTTTTGTGTTTATTTTCTGAGTAGCTGTAGCAGGAGCTGTAGCTGGAATTTCTTGAACTCCTTCGCCACTGAAAGTGAATTTTTTCGTTAATCCTCCAGTAAAATATACATCCGTGTAACGAGTAAATGCGCCAATTACACTACCATTGAATCTAATGGTCATTTTTACAGTCTGACCAGGTCCGAACTTTTCATTAGGCACAAAGCTTGGGGTTGTGCAACCACAACCTGGCTGTGCATTTAAAATTGATAAACTGTCTTTTCCAATATTCTTCATTTCAACAACGTATTCAACTGGCTTACCAAAAGTTATTTTACCAAAATTATAAGTATCGTTTTTAAATGCGATTTGAGTATTTACGTCTTTAACTGTTGTAGCAGTTGCGGTTGTTTGGCAAAATCCAACAACCACCAAAAACATAGCTACAAGCATCAAATAGATTTTCTTCATATAATATTATTTATACCTAAAAGTAATGAATCTAAAATATCCGAAAGTGGGATTAAGATATTTTTAAGAGAATCTGTAAAAAAACGCGATAATGGGCTTAATTTGTTGAATACTTGGGTCTAAAATATGTGTTACAAAATACTAATTTCTGTTAGTCTATTCGCTTACTAGTGTTATTTTTGATGTATGGAACTAAATACTTCTTTGGAGCAAACAAGCGATATGCTGTCTTTTGAAGGCTTTCGTAAAGCCGTATTAGAAGATTATCGTTTTGCAGTGATAAGCCGTGAAACAAGTTTAATGGGAAGAAGGGAGGTGTTGACTGGCAAAGCCAAGTTCGGAATTTTCGGTGATGGGAAGGAAGTTGCACAAGTTGCAATGGCCAAATTCTTTCAACCAGGGGACTTTAGAAGTGGGTACTACCGCGATCAAACTTTTATGTTTGCAACTGGCTTATCTACCGTTGAACAATATTTTTCGCAATTATATGCTGATATAAAAAATGATCCATTTAGCGCTGGTCGGCAAATGAGTTCCCATTTTGCAACCCGTTTTGTTGATGACAATGGTAATTGGATGGATCTTGCGAATCGGAAAAATGTTTCTTCAGATATTGCACCAACTGCCGGACAGATGCCACGTGCACTTGGGTTGGCTTTTGCTTCAAAATGTTTCAGGCAATCAAATGAGTTACGAAAACTAGATGCTTTAAGCCATAATGGAAATGAAATTAGTTTCTGTACCATTGGAGACGCAAGTACTACAGAGGGTCATTTTTTAGAAACTATTAATGCTGCTGGTGTATTGCAAGTGCCATTGGCAGTATTTGTTTGGGATGATGGTTATGGTATTTCTGTACCTACCAATTTTCAAACTACCAAAGGCTCGATCTCTGAAGCATTAAAAGGATTTGAGAAAAAAGCAGACACTAATGGAATAAGAATTTATAAAGTTAAAGCCTGGGATTATGCAGGCATGTGTGAAGTGTTTGAAGAAGCTTTACAACGTGTACGCGAAACCCATGTACCAGTTTTATTTCATGTGGAAGAAGTTACACAACCCCAGGGACATTCTACCAGTGGAAGTCAGGAACGTTATAAAAGTGCTGAAAGATTAGAATGGGAACGTGAATGGGATTGTATTAAAAAAATGCGTCAATGGGTCAAGGATAATAATATTGGTTCTGAAGAAGAATTAATTACTATTGAAACTGATGCTAAAGAACATGTTCGGAATCAAAAAAATTCTGCCTGGGAAAAATACATCCAGCCAATTAAAGAATTATCAAACCGGGCAGCTTCTTTAATTCAAACTACTGTAGTGAATGATATGGAAGTTTATAATCAATTGCAAAAAATGGCAAGCGATTTAGCTTCAAATAGAGAACCACTTCGTAGAGACATCATGCGGGCCCTATCGATTACAATGGAACTGGCACCTTCTTCTCCTACAAAACAGGAGATAAAAGCCTATTACGATTACTTACTTTCTGAATATAGTTATCAATATAATAGTCATTTATACAATGAAGGACCAAAAAGCGCTTTAAAAGTAGAGCAGGTAAAACCACTGGTTTCTTTTGATGCACCATTGGTAAACGGTTATGAAATATTGAACAAATATTTTGATGCTTTATTCACCACTAATCCTAAGGTGTTTGCTTTTGGAGAAGATGTTGGTCATATCGGAGATGTTAATCAAGGGTTTGCAGGCTTGCAGGATAAACATGGTGGAGATAGGATTTTAGATACAGGAATCAGAGAGTTAACGATAGTTGGACAAGCAATTGGATTATCATTGCGTGGCCTTCGTCCGATTGCAGAAATACAATACCTCGACTATTTATTATATGGTTTGCAACCATTGAGTGATGATGTGGCAACTACGCACTTCAGAACCAAAGGAATGCAAAGTGTTCCCTTAATTATAAGAACAAGGGGTCATCGATTAGAAGGTATCTGGCATAGTGGATCTCCTTTAGGAATGGTGATTAATGCATTACGTGGATTGTATGTTTGCGTTCCAAGAAATATGGCACAATCTGTAGGTATGTACAATACATTACTACAAGGTAATGACCCTGCAATAGTAATTGAATGTTTGAATGGTTACCGATTAAAAGAAAAAATGCCTGCTAACTTATTGGAATATACCACTCCATTAGGAATACCTGAAATTATTAGAGAAGGACAAGATATCACCATTGTTTCTTACGGTTCTGTTCTTCGAATTATTCAGGATGCTGCAGATCGTTTAGAACGTGAAGATATCAGTTGTGAAATCATAGACATACAAACATTATTGCCCTTCGATATCAATCACTTCATTGTTGAATCACTAAAGAAAACAAATCGAATTGTATTTATTGATGAAGACGTTCCTGGTGGTGCTTCCTCTTATATGTATAATCAAGTGATGGAAAAACAGGGTGGCTATAATTGGTTAGATGTAAACCCTAGAACTATCACAAGCAAACCCAATCGCCCTGGTTACGGAAGTGATGGTGATTATTTTAGTAAACCCAATGCCGAGGAAATTATTACAGTTATTAAAGAAATGATGAGTGAATAAATTTGATGCACAATTATCAGATCCTAATTTTTAAAAATTGATAACAGAAAACGCTATCCCCCCTGGCCAACTGAGTAGAAAGCTATATTGGAAATACGCTTTATTATTTACAATTATTTATACACTATCCGGCTTCTTTTGTATTTTTCAATTAAGTGTGCCTCCAGATAATTATTCTTTATTATGGATTCCTTCTGGGCTAGGAGTGATTATGTTTTTTTTATTTGGTTATTCTGCCATTATCTGGATATTGGTTGGAAGTTTTATATTGAATTCGTTTTCCTATTTTCAACATCATTATCCGAATCTAGAATTTTATAGATTGTTTTTATGTTTTTTAAATGCAGCGATTGATGCATTGCAGGCATTTATTGCCTGGAGAATTGCCCTTAAATTAGAGAAAATACAAAAGCATCCATTATTTTCTAGAAATTATCAATTGTTTCCTTTTTTTCTTTTTGTTTGTATACTTCCTTCCATTTTAACTAGTGGCCTTTTAATTTTAATTAAAACAATTTCACGTCCTGAAGCAATAAGTTTGGCTATCTTTTTTAAACTTTCAGTTTATTTAACAGTAGGAAATACAATTGGGATTTTATTAATTGCTCCAATATATTGGGCTAAAAAATTACAGCATTATAACAATAGTATAAATGATCAGTTTCCATTTTTTATTACTTTAGCTATAACGGCAATTTTGTTTTTTTCTTTTTATCAATATTCTGCCATTGTTTTTTTAATCATCCCTCTTTTAGTATTACTTGCTAGAAAAGGCAACTTCTTGTATTCTATTATTGTTTCTTTTATTGTTTGTATACTTTTTTCCATTGGAACAGCGAACCAGCTTGGTTTTTTTGCTAAACATCTTGATCCAGAAGCTTCTTTTGAAACCGTTCTCTTTTTGTTATCAATTATTTTTGTGGTATACGTTGCTACTATTGCTTTCTCAGAACTTAAGTTGCATCAAGAAAAACTTCAAATGCTTGTTGCAGAAAGTATGAGCTTAAAAGAAGTAAGTGAAGAACGTTATCGAATGCTTGCCGAAAATGTGGCTGATGTTATTTGGGTTTGGGACCTTTCACTTGGAAAATATACTTATGTCAGCCCCTCGGTATTTCAATTAAGAGGTCTTACCGTTGAAGAAGCGATGATGGAATCAATTGATTCGTCTTTAGAACCTTCCTCAGCTAAGAAAGTATTGGATAAGATCGCTGTTGAAATTAAAAATTTAAAAAAACAGGACGGGGAGAAAAAATATTATTATGATGAATTGCAGCAATATAAAAAGGATGGAACTTTAATTTGGATTGAAACAGTTACCCATGTTGTTTTTAACAATAATGGTCAGTTGGAAATAATTGGTGCTTCAAGAAATATTAACAAAAGAAAGATTGTAGAAGAATTGCAAAAAGAGAATGAGCGTAGGTTAAAAGAATTGAATGCAACCAAAGACAAATTCTTCTCCATCATTGCTCATGATTTAATGAATCCGTTCCATACACTAATTGGCTTTAGTAGTTTATTGATTAGTCAAACTGCAAAAAAAGATTTGGATGGTGTTCTCCTTAGTGCCAAATTGATGCAGGATGCAGCTGGAAAAACAAGAAATCTTTTAAAAAATTTATTGGAGTGGTCCTATACACAAACAGGTAATATTTCCTTTAAACCGGAAAATCTGGATCTTCAAACAATTATGCAAGAAGTGCTTGGGTTATTACAAGTTAATGCTGAGCAAAAAGGAATCGAAATAAATGTTGAATTACCAAGTAGCGTTAATATCTATTCCGATAAAAACATGTTAAGCACAATACTTCGTAATTTAATTTCTAATGCTATAAAGTATACTTATCCAGGAGGACGAATCAATATATATGCAGAAAAAATGGATACAGAATGGCTTTTTAAAGTAAAGGATAACGGACTAGGGATGAAACCTGAAGTTTATAAAAATATATTTGAAATTGGGGTACACCATTCCGAATTAGGCACAGAAAAAGAACAGGGAACTGGTCTCGGTTTGATTTTATGTAAAGAGTTTGTAGAAAGCCATCGTGGAAAAATTTGGGTAGAAAGCAATATAAGAGAAGGAAGTACTTTTAGTTTTACAATACCTTATTAGTGAATCTTACTATTTATCTATAAACAATGTATTGTCGTTCAGTAAAAAACATGCTTCTTTTCTGCCAAACCATTTATATCTATTTCTTGCTATCAAATTGTAAATTCCATCTCTAATAAATGCAGGTAAAATAATGGCTGCATAAAAGATGGGCCATAAACCAGAAAGTGAGCGGGCTATTTTTAAAGCGCCAGTGGATTGAGTATATATTTTTCCAATTTCAACAAGCACTAAAGAATTGAAATCTGTAGCTGGTAAATTATTTTCGAGCAGTATTTTTATTCCATATTCACTTTGTAGTGATGCAAATTTAAATTTCTTTTTTTTGTCTCGCTTTACCACAAATTGAACAGCCCAACTGCATAAATTACAGTAGCCATCAAATAAAATAACGCTTTTTGAAGTATATGGATTTGTTTCTATCATCAAAAAAAATAACGCCGCTCTAAAATTGAGGCGGCGTTAAATATAAGTATTATAAAATGGATGTTATCCCATATTATGAAAGACCTTATTTACATCTTCATCTTGCTCTAATCGTTCAATTAATTTACTCACATCTTCAGCTTGTTCATCTGTAACAGGAACTGTTGTTGTAGGAATCCATTCTAACTCTGAGCTAATGGTACTCAATCCTTTTTCTTCTAAAGCTTTTTGTAAGTTTCCAAAGTCAGTAAAAGCACAACGTAATACGATAATCGGGTTGCCGTTATCATCTGTACTATCTCCTAATTCATCCAGGCCAAAGTCGATTAATTCCAATTCAAGGTCATCCATATTTAATCCTTCTGGATTAAGTTTGAATACCCCCATTTTTTTAAATTGAAAACTCACAGAACCACTATTCCCTAAAGCCCCATGGCCTTTATTAAAATGACTTTTAACGTTTGCTACCGTTCTTACATGATTATCGGTTGCAGATTCTACTAATAGCGCAACGCCATGTGGAGCATATCCTTCGTATAAGATCTCTTCATAATTGCTGGTATCTTTACCCATCGCACGCTTGATAGCTGCTTCTACACGATCCTTTGGCATGCCAACACTCTTTGCATTTTGAAAGCATCTACGAAGTGCAGGGTTTGTAGCAACATCTGGTCCGCTTGCTTTAACTGCAATCACAATTTCTTTACCAATTCTAGTAAACTGCTTCGCCATTCTGTCCCAACGGGCAAACATGGTGGCTTTACGTACTTCAAAAATCCTTCCCATAATGTTATATTAAATAGTACTCTTAAAAGATGGCAAATTTAATGCTTCTAAACTTAGTAGCCAAGTTGCAAAAATCGAAAGGCAAAATTCAAAATTCAAAAAAAAAGCGCTCCAGAGTTAATTGGAGCGCTTCATCAAGAGTATTTAAAAACTAGTGTTTCTCGAAATCAGAAGCTTTTGGAATGATATCTGCAGGGTTATGAAGCTTACTATGTTTTCTGCTATACGCGAAATACACAACAAGTCCTAATGCCATCCAAGCAAATGCAACTTTTAGAGTTTGACTATCCAATGCAAAAATCATAGCCAAACAAATCACAGCACCTAAAATTGGAACTAAAGGAACCAACGGAGTTTTGAAAGACCTTTCTATTTCTGGTGATTTTACTCTTAAGATCCAAATACCCGCACTTACTAAAACGAAAGCGAATAAAGTTCCAAATGATGTTAAATCTCCAGCGACGCTTCCTGGTACAAATGCAGCGAACCCACCTACAAAGATGAATAAAATGATATTTGATTTGTAAGGTGTTCTGAATTTAGGATGTAAGTCGGAGAAGATTTTTGGCAATAAACCATCATTAGCCATCGAATAAAATACACGGCTCTGACCCATCAACATAACTAATATTACAGAAGAGAATCCTGCTAAAATTGCCACAGTAACTGCGGTTGCAAGCCATCCATAACCAGTCATATAAGTTGAAATGGCATAAGCTACAGAAGCTTCGCGTCCTTTTAAAGGATCCACAAAATCTTGCCAGTTAGCTACGCCAGTCAATACATGTCCGAATAAAATATAAAGAATTGTACAAACTACTAATGAACCCAAAATACCTATTGGCATATCTCTCTTTGGATTTTTTGCTTCCTGAGCTGCAGTAGAAACTGCATCGAAACCAATAAAGGCAAAGAATACAATAGCGGCACCACCTAAAACGCCACCCCAACCATGTTTGAACGTGCCAGAGTAGTCGGCAATTACTTTACCAGTGGCATCAATTAAAGGAGGTTGGTTAGCAGGAATAAAGTAAGGTGTATGGTTTTCAGGTTTAATAAAATGCCATCCTAAAAAGATGAATAAGATAACAATGGCAACTTTAATAAATACAATAACTGCATTTACCATCGCTGATTCTTGCGTTCCCTTAATTAATAAAAGGGTTAACAAAAGAAGAATCACTAAAGCAGGTGCATTAATAATTCCATGATGTAATACCCCTGCCTTATCGGTAATACTTTCTAAAGGCGAATGGCTCCATTCATAAGGTATGCCTCCTCCCAACAGCTTATTTAAATATTCACTCCAAGCAATTGATACAGTAGCAGCACCTAGTGCATATTCCATAATCAGTGCCCAACCAATAATCCAGGCAACAGTTTCACCCATAGTAACATAAGAATAAGCATAGGCAGATCCTGAAATAGGAATCATTGCTGCAAATTCTGCATAACATAAACCTGCAAATGCACATCCTATCGCAGCTACGATAAAAGAAAGCGTTACAGCGGGTCCAGCTGCTTGTCCGGCTGCTGCTGCTGTTCTAACAAATAAACCAGCTCCAATAATGGCGCCAACTCCCAGTGCAATTAGGTTACCCGCACCTAGTGTGCGTTTTAAACCTTTTCCACTGTCTTCAGATTGGGCCAACATGGCTGCTAAATCTTTTTTTCTGAATAAACTCATAGTACAGTTAGTTTCTTTTAAATAAATAAAGACTTGGCAAAATAATCATTTATTGATTTCAAGACGGAAAACTTTTATGAAATCTGAATTCAGGTGCTTTATATGCTTTTAACCATAAATCTTATATTGCAACACTAATTGACGGCTTCTATGCAGAAATCTAACAGGCTTACGCTTTATATAATTGTGTCAATGATAACCGGAGTGATTCTAGGTTATTTGATTCATACCCAATCCAGTCCTGCATTTATTGAATCTTTTTCTAAGAATATCAAACTGCTAACCACCATTTTTCTAAGATTGGTGCAAATGATAATTGCACCGCTTGTGTTCTCAACTTTGGTGGTAGGGATTGCTAAACTGGGCGACCTACAATCTGTTGGAAGGGTGGGAGGTAAAGCGTTACTATGGTTTATCTCTGCGTCTCTGGCGAGTTTATTATTGGGGATGTTATTGGTAAACGTTCTTCAACCAGGTGCCGGAATGGACCTTGCCAATGCAGATGTTTCTGGGGCTAAAGATTTGGTGGGTAAAACCCAGGAGTTTAGTTTAATAAAATTTGTGGAGCATGTATTTCCCAAAAGTGTTTTTGAAGCGATGGCCAATAATGAAATATTACAATTGGTGATCTTCAGTATATTTTTTGGGATAGCAACAGCAGCGTTAGGGGATAAAGGAAAAATTGTTGTAAAAGGCCTTGACGCAGTGGCTCATGTAATTCTAAAGATGGTAGGATATGTGATGAATTTTGCACCACTGGGAGTATTTGGTGCTATATCTGCTGTTATTGCTACGAAAGGACTGGAAGTATTTATATTTTATGGAAAATACCTGCTTTATTTTATAACAGGTATTGCGCTGCTCTGGATCATTTTAATAACTGTTGGTTTTATAGTGCTAGGAAAAAGGATGCCACAATTATTAAAAGCGATTTTTCCTCCATTAATCATTGCATTCAGTACTACAAGTAGCGAAGCTGTTTTTCCTAAATTAACAGAAGAGCTTGAAAAATTTGGTTGTAAGGATAAGATTGTTGCTTTTATTTTGCCGCTTGGTTATTCTTTTAATCTCGATGGTAGTATGATGTATATGACATTTGCAAGTATTGCCATTGCACAGGCTTATAATATTCATTTAGATATTGGCACACAGTTTACGATGTTGATTGTGTTAATGCTCACCAGTAAAGGAATTGCAGGTGTGCCAAGGGCTTCTCTGGTAGTAGTTACAGCAACCTGCGCCATGTTTCATATTCCACCAGAAGGTATTGCATTAATATTACCCATTGATCACTTTTGCGATATGTTTAGAACTGCCACCAATGTATTAGGAAATGCACTTGCAACAACTGTAGTTAGTAAATGGGAAAATTCTTTAGAAAACCCAACTGCCACCATTTAAGTAATTCATATGATCTATAGTTTTTTGTTAGATGCTTTTCACTGGAGTCAGTTACTACAACCCCAGTTTTATATAGAACACGGCGGACTTTGGTTGATCTTATTTGTTGTGTTTGCAGAGACTGGTCTTTTTGCCGGATTCTTTTTGCCAGGAGATAGTCTTTTATTTGTTGCTGGAATTTATAGTACCAATTTGGCAAATGAAGTATTTCCAACTGGTAATGAAATGATTGATTTATTAGTGTTGCTAATATTGATTTCTACTGCTGGAATTTTAGGGAATTCTTTGGGTTATTGGTTCGGCAATAAAGTAGGACCAACCATGTATCATTGGAAGGAAAACCTTTTGTTTAAAAGACATTATTTAGAACAGGCACACGATTTTTATGAAAAACATGGCGGTGGTGCTATAATCGCAGCAAGGTTTATTCCTATTGTTAGAACATTTGCTCCCATCGTTGCAGGAATTGTACAGATGAATAAAAGCCGCTTTTTTGTTTATAATGTAATCGGTTCAGTATCTTGGGTCTTTAGTATGTTAGTGGGTGGACATTATCTTCAAAAATGGATTCTTTCACAATTTGGTTTTGATTTAAAATTGCATTTAGAAATTATTGTTTTGGGTATTGTACTCATAACCACTGCGCCTGTTATCTTCAAATTAATCTTCAATAAAAAGAAATCCGCTTAAATATAAAAGATGACTGAAAAAAAATTCGGCATATTGTCTCTTCCTGTAATAGTTGCGGCACTAGGATATTTTGTAGATATCTACGATCTACTTCTTTTTACGATTGTAAAAAAATCAAGCATGTTAGGGGTTGGCGCCACTGATGCTACACTATTATCGGAAAGTACCAGGGTTATTAATTGGCAAATGTTAGGATTACTTATTGGTGGAATTGTATGGGGTGTTTTAGGTGATAAGAAAGGAAGGCTAAGTGTATTATTTGGTTCTATTATTTTATACTCTATTGCAAATATTATTACGGGTTATGTTCAAACAGTAGATCAGTATGCGGCATGTAGATTTGTGGCAGGCCTGGGGTTAGCTGGTGAACTGGGTGCGGGCATTACACTAGTGAGTGAGATTTTACCCAAGAATAAAAGAGGAATAGGCACATCCCTAGTAGCTGGAATTGGTTTATTTGGTGCAGTGTTTGCTTATTTTACGTATCAATTAACCCATGATTGGAGATTGTGTTATAAAATTGGAGGTGGACTAGGTGTTGGCTTATTATTGTTAAGAGTAAGTGTTTCTGAAAGCGGGATGTTCAAAGAGTTGTCGATGGACAAATCAGTTAGTAAGGGGAACTTTTTTATGTTCTTTAATAACAAAAAGCGATTTAAGAAATATGCATTGGCAGTGCTCATTGGTTTGCCTACATGGTATGTAATAGGGATACTTGTGAATCAAAGTGACCGTTTCGGAAAAGCAATGTTTGGAAGTACTACTATTGATTCCGGAAGGTCAATTATGTTTGCTTATACAGCTATTGCAATTGGAGATATTTTAATTGGATTTATTAGTCAGGCTTTTAAGAGTAGAAAAAAAGCTTTGCTTTTGTTCTATATTATTTGCATCATTTCTCTATTTGTATTTTTCAGCTCTGTAAATAATTCAGATAATAGTATGTATGCTATTTGTGGTGTACTTGGTTTTAGTACTGGTTTTTGGGCAATTTTTGTAACAATGGGCGCAGAACAGTTTGGAACAAATTTAAGAGCAACTGCAGCCACTACAATTCCAAATGTGGTTAGGGGAATTTTACCCTTGATTAATATGTTATTCTTAGACCTTTTTCAAAAAACCTGGGGATGGGATATTATAAAAAGCGGTATGATTACTGGCGCCATTGTAATGACAATTACCATGATTGCTTATTACTTTACTGAGGAGACATTTAGCAAAGATTTGAATTATCTGGAGCCTGAAGAAATGCTGCCCTAGCGATTGGGTTATGTTTAAATTTGTTGCATGAAATTTTTGGTGATTCGTTTTTCTTCTATTGGGGATATTGTTCTTACAACTCCTGCTATTCGATGTTTGAAACAACAGGTGGATAATGCTGAAGTACATTTTCTTACAAAATATAATTTCAAATCGGTAACAGAAGGCAATCCTTATATCGATAAATTCTTTTATTTTAAAGACAATTTATCATCTCTCATTAAAGAATTGAAATTAGAGGGATACGATTATATTATTGACCTGCATCAAAATTTCAGAACAAAAAGAATTGCATGGGCTTTGAATGTTAAAGTGCTCACTTATGACAAGGAGCGGTATGAGAAATTTCTGCTTACGAAATTGCATATTAATAAAATGTCGGGCACACATATTGTAGATCGTTGTTTGGATACACTTCTTCCACTTGCTGTAAAAAATGATGGAAAAGGAATGGACTATTTTATTCCGAAAAACTGCGAAATTAAAATAGAAGATCTTCCTATGCCGCATATGGTTGGATATGTGGCAATTGTAATTGGAGCTTCTTACTATACAAAAAAATTACCTGTACACAAATTGCAGGAGCTTTGTAGAAAATTAGATTATCCCATTATACTTGTTGGCGGGAAAGAAGATTTTAAAGAAGCGCAGGAAATTGCCTCAGTTGATTCCATTCGAATTTATAATGCTTGTGGAAAATTTAATCTGCATGAATCGGCCGATCTGGTGCGCAAATCGAAACTAGTTATATCACACGATACTGGTTTACAATATATCGCATGTGCTTTTAATAAACCAGTACTTGCAATCTGGGGAGGAACTTCACCATTATTAGATGTGGAGCCTTATTATGCAAATGGGAATAAAGAGCGGTATAAAAACTTCTTGGTAGAAAAACTTTCCTGTCAGCCCTGTTCAAATTTCGGAACTAAAGCTTGTCCTAAAAAACACTTTAAATGTATGGAGGAACAAAATATTGACGCGATTGTTCTAGCTGCAAAATCATATTATAATATATAAAAAAGCAGGCTCTTTGGCCTGCTTTTTTATATATCAAAGCGGTATTTTATTTACCTGCTTTTTCTTTCTTTTCGCCTTTCTCTTTCTTTTCTGGTTTCTCTGCCTTTTCTTTCTTTTCTGCTTTTTCTTTTTTCTCTACCTTTTCTTTTTTCTCATCGTGTTTAGCTTCTTTTGCTTCCTTAGCTTCATGCTTAGCTTCTTTTGCTTCGTGTTTAGCTTCTTTAGCTTCGTGCTTAGTTTCTTTTTTCTCTTGAGCCATAGCGGTCATACCTAGCATTAAAGCCATTGCTGATAAGAATAATGTTTTTTTCATGACAAGTCTTTTTTGGTTTTTAAAAATATGTTTATAAATGTATTGAATATAATGGTTAAAAAAAAGCCAATCCAAATTCCGAATTTTCGGTTTGGATTGGCTTTTTATATCATTAGAAATACTATAAACTTTTCAATACTTCATTCATATTTCTAACAGCATCTGCACTCTTATTGAAAGCAGCTTGCTCTTCTTCGTTTAATTTAAAATCAAGGATTTTTTCCCATCCATTTTTGCCTATCACAACAGGAACGCCCAAACAGATATCTTTTTGGCCATATTCACCATCTAAAGCAACGCAACAGGTAAACAATTTCTTCTCATCGCGTAAAATACTTTCCACTAAAGCGGCTCCTGCTGCACCCGGTGCATACCAGGCTGATGTGCCAATTAATTTAGTTAAGGTAGCACCGCCTACCATTGTATCAGCAACGATCTGATCTTGCTGTTCTTTAGTAAGGAAATTGGTTACTGGAGCACTGTTCCAGGTTGCTAGACGGATTAGAGGAATCATAGTAGTATCACCATGTCCACCAACTACAACCGCATTTAAATCAGCAGGACTGCAACCTAAATGTTGACTCAATTGATATTTAAAACGTGCACTATCTAAAGTGCCACCCATTCCAATAATACGGTTTTTAGGTAAGCCAGTTGATTGAAGTGCCAGGTATGTCATGGTATCCATCGGATTACTAATCACGATGATAATAGCGTCGGGAGAATATTTCAGGATATTTTCAGCTACACCTTTTACAATTCCTGCGTTGGTGCCAATTAAATCTTCACGTGTCATTCCTGGTTTACGAGGGATGCCTGAAGTAATTACTACCACATCAGAACCTGCAGTTTTGCTATAATCGTTAGTGCTTCCACTGATTCGTGTGTCAAAACCTAATAATGCAGAGGTCTGCATCATATCCTGTGCTTTACCTTCTGCCAAACCCTCTTTGATATCGAGGATTACCAATTCCTGTGCTAAAGCAGCACGGGCAATATTATCGGCACAGGTTGCGCCCACGGCACCAGCACCTACAACAGTAACTTTCATAAATGAAGCTATTTAGAGATTGATTAATTTTTTAACGCGGTAAAGGTAGTACTTGCTAAATTCTTATAGATGATAAAAATCAACTAATTAAGTTTTAACACTGGTAATAATTCTTTCATTTCTGCACCACCTTCAAATGCCTTTATGAATAGATTGTTTTTATCATATACTGCCACAAATGGAGTCATTTTAACTCTGTAAAAACTTGGAAGCTTATAATCAAGATCCCTTCCCATAAACATATTCGGGTATTTGCTGATTTCATATTTCACATAGAATTCAGAAATTTCAGGCATTGATTTGTAACTTACCCAAAGAAAATTCACTTTTTTGAATTTGTCTATGTTTTTGATGATTTCTTTCATTTCGTGCTGACAATGGCCACAATCGGGAGCAAAATAAATGATGATGGTATAGTCTTGTTTAGGTAGTTGTTCTTTTGAAAACCAGGTATTGTCGAGCCTCATTATTTTAAATGCAGGCATCCGATTGTCCTTTTTATAAGGAGGTATGGTATCAAAAGGAGCTTGTGCATGTAAAGTGAACGCACAAAATGTAATCATACAAAAAACAAGTAGTTTTTGTAACATAGTATATTGATTTTCTAATTTGATTTTTTATTTGGCTGTTCATTTTTCGCTTCTAGCATACGCATTTGTTTTGCGTCCTGTAAAAACTGTGATGCGAAAATGAAGTCGTTCAATAATTTGTCATTGCTAAAGATGATGTCTTTATTAGTTCCTTCCCATTGTTTTTGTCCATTATATAGGTACACAATATGGTCTCCGATTTCCATCACACTATTCATATCATGTGTAATTACGATCGTAGTAATTTTGAATTCATCTGTAATTTCTTTGATGAGTTTATCAATGACCATCGATGTTTGCGGGTCCAATCCTGAATTTGGCTCATCGCAAAAAAGATATTTTGGATTCAACACAATAGATCGAGCAATACCTACTCTTTTCTTCATACCGCCACTGATTTCGGATGGAAATTTTTTATGCGCATCTTGTAGATTTACACGATCAAGTACTTCATCCACACGATGCATTTTTTCAGCTTTGGTCCATCTAGTAAACATATCCAAAGGGAATAATACATTCTGTTCAACCGTCATTGAATCAAATAAGGCAGTTCCCTGGAATAACATTCCAATTTGTTGACGCAATTGTTTTCGTGTGTCATTATCCATCGAAAACATATCAACACCATCAAAGATAATTTGACCAGCATCTGGCTTAAACAATCCTACCATACATTTAGTTAGAACAGTTTTACCGCTTCCACTGGTGCCAATGATCAGATTGCATTTTCCGGGTTCCATAACGGCACTGATGTCGTTAAGGATAACTCTGTCGCTAAACTGTTTTACTATGTTTTTAATTTCGATCATGCGTATGCAAACTACATTTTTGTTCTATAACACGGTAATTTGGTTTCTTAACAAGTCGCTAAATTCATCCCTTTTTCTAATTAAGGATGCTTTGCCTGATACAACAAGTACTTCTGCTGGTTTGTAACGTGAATTATAATTGCTCGACATTTCAAAACCATATGCACCAGCATTATAAATAGCAAGAAGATCGCCTTCGCGCACTTCATGTAAATGTCGGTCAGTGCCAAATGTATCTGTTTCACAAATATTGCCGGTAATGGTGTATGTTTTTAAGGGTGCATTTGTGTTACTGATATTGGCTATGCGATGGTAAGCATCGTACATCATGGGACGAATCAGATGATTCAACCCAGTATCTACTCCTGCAAAAACAGTACTCTGTGATGTTTTTAACACGTTTACTTTCGTGATTAAGTAACCAGATTCACTCACCAAATATTTACCAGGTTCAAACCAACACTGAAATTTCTTTTGAAGCTTATTTTCCAAATTAGTCAGGAAAACTTCAATTTCTTTTCCCAATTGGTTAATATCTGTTTCATGGTCGCGGTCTTTATAAGCCACTTTAAATCCGCCCCCAAGATCTAGGAATTCCAACTCTTGAAAATGAGGGATCAAATCAAAAAATACTTCTGCAACTTTCATAAATACAGAAACATCTTTGATTTCACTTCCTGTATGAATATGTAAACCGCGAATAAATAAATCATGCGTTTGAATCAGATCTAAAATCTCATTCAATTGTTCAATGGGAATTCCAAATTTGCTATTGCTATGACCAGTAGAGATTTTAAGATTACCTCCTGCCATAATATTGGGGCGCAGACGAATTCCTACTGGATAACTGTGCCCATATTTTTTTCCAAATTTTTCAAGGTTTGATAAACTATCTATATTGATGTTAATTCCTAATCCAACCGCTTCTTCAATTTCACTGAAGTCGATTCCATTGCTCGTGTAAAGAACATTTTCTGGTTTAAAGCCTACATGCAAAGCGAGGTGCGCTTCATTTACTGAACTGCAATCAATAGAACAACCTATTGAAAGAATATGTTTTAGAATATTGATATTCGTTAATGCCTTACTGGCATAGAAAAATCTGGTATTAGAATTGGCAAAAGCATTTTGCAAATTTCTAAATTGAGCCGTTATTTTATCGGCGTTGTAAACGTATAAAGGAGTTCCGTAAGTTTTAGCGATACCGCATAACAATTCAGGTGACAATTCTTGCTGCATCATGCGAAGATAATTGTCTTAAGCCATGGACTAAAAAAATGCAGAAATTATTCTGGTTTTTCTTCATCGCCCGCTTCTTCAGAGGGGTCTTTTGCCTCATCCTGATCGGCAGAGTCTGAATTAGTTTCTTCAGTAGGTGTTTCTTCAGAAGTGGTTGTTTCCTCGGGAATGATTAATTCTCCATCCTGGTTTACGGCAATAGCAGAAATGT
>SESB01000652.1_pt1 | contig 24548 bp, 25 predicted proteins | sample 3171441 | NCBI WGS metagenome assembly SESB01 (sample SAMN06051867, study PRJNA518727) | freshwater metagenome | biome: subpolar coniferous forest; feature: holomictic lake; material: water; isolation source: holomictic Lake 227, 6 m depth | place: Canada: near Kenora, Ontario | collected... | reverse complement strand
AATTCCTGCGTTTATTACGACGCCATCGATGCCACCAAAATATGAAATAGTTTCAGAAACCGTACGAGCCACTGTTGATTCATCGGATTGATCTCCAATGACAAGAAGTGGCTGTGAATACTTTGCAGCATGAAATTCTGATTCAACTTCTCGCAATCCAGCCTCATCCAAATCTGCGAGAGTGACGTTTGCTCCAAGACGCCCAAGTTCGAGAGAGATGCCTCTGCCGATACCACTTCCTGCCCCCGTGACAATGAAAACATGACCAGTGAACTCTGATGCAGCTTGCTTATTCTTTAACTTGAAAAGCTCCATAGGCCAATAATCAAATCCGAAGATTTCTGAATCTGGCAAAGACCGTCCCTCACCAAAAGCATCGATTACGCGCGCAGCCACACCGTGAGTGTGAGTCGCGATATCTGCAAGCATCTTGCCCTCTGGAAGTGTGGCCGAAGCAGTCACTGAACCTACTCCTGGAACCAAAATTACTTTTGGATCATTGCCGTGGCTTGTGTATCCGGCAGGAAGTAGGTTCTTATTTGCTTCAAAATACTCGGCATAGTTCTTGCGGAATTCTTCGATTCCCGTTTTGGGATCTGCAAAAGTTACTTGCGCTGACTTTGGACGAATTCGCAACATATGATCCGCACTTGAGACTCCCGCAGACAACACATCTTTCAAATCCGTGCGTGATGAGATTTCTGATAAACGGTTGTCAACGCGAAGGACTTGCTTCTTTCCCAGCGTCCCACGTAGTTTCAGAAGGAGTTCGTTTAACTGCGCAACAGGAACATCCTGGTGCTCGAATTTCGATTCAGGGCGCTTTGACAACGAATTGAGATATTCATCGGCTTTTCCAATTGCGACTAAATTCTTTTCATAACATGCATCTGAATTCTCGTCCCACACAACTAGTCCGTGATGAGCGAGAACAACGCCGTCATAATCCTTCAGTGCTCCGACTATTTTTGAAAGTTCAAAGCCAGGGCGCTTCCAATCGACATAGGCGAAGCCATCGCCTAGAGCATCCTTTACCGCCTTCTCCCCCTGCGGATGATTTGTGAGCGCACAAATTGCATCTGCGTGTACGTGATCAATATGTTTTGCGGGTAGAAAAGCGTGAAGCAAAGTTTCAATGGACGGGCGTCGTGATGTTGGATCAACAAGAGCGCGCGTGACGTAGTCCACCATTGTTTCGTCATCTAAATCTTCAAAGCGGGTTAACTCGCGAAGTTCATCTAAATAGAGCGCTGGATAATCTTTAGCAACGGCATACTGCATATCTGCTCCGGAACCTTTAACCCACAGCACTGCCTTTAGTCTGCCAAGGTGATCCTTTATTTCACCCTTGCTCGAGGTATTTCCCCCACCATAGACAACAAAACTTTGATTTGCACCAAGTGCTTGCGATCTAGTTACGAGTTCTTCTAGTGGCTTAAATTCGTTCACAGGGTTTCGCCTCCGGCTATGTCATATGCACGTAATTCTGTAATAACAACAGATACAAATTTCGAAGGGGTTACGTCAAAGGCAGGGTTGAATGTCTTTGCTCCATGTGGCGCAACTTGTCGGCCTCCTACATGGGTAACTTCATCATCTCCACGAATTTCAATATGTATCTGCGAACCATCATTCATCGATCGATCGATAGTGGATTCTGGAGCAACAACGAGGAATGGAATGCCAGCGATATGACATGCAAGTGCGACACCTAGAGAACCAATCTTGTTGGCCGTATCTCCATTTACCGCGATGCGATCAGCGCCAATCAGAGCTGCATCGACTTTTCCGCTGAGAATCGCCATTGCCGCTGCGCCATCAGGTTGGATTCGATAAGGGATCTGGCATTTAGCCAATTCCCATGCAGTTAATCGAGATCCTTGAAGCAGCGGCCTGGTTTCATCAGCAAAAACTTCATTTACATTTCCACGTGCGTGCAATTCCTTAATCACGCCAAGAGCAGTGCCAGTTCCAGTAGTTGCGAGTGAGCCCGTATTGCAATGTGTGAGCAAGTTCAATTTCTTGTTGCCGAGTTTTGCAATCAACCAATCTGCACCAACATTGCCCATGTCAGTTCCAGACTTCTTGTCAGCCGCAGCAATTTCCAGGGCGGCAGCTAGGACTGCCTCGCGTCCCTGAGGAATGATTTCTCGAACTTGATTTACAGCCCATGCCAAGTTCACTGCTGTTGGACGAGCATCTCTCAAAGAATCTATGGCAGTCTCCAATTTGGCAGATGTCCAGCCTTCACGAGCTCCTTCATCCATAGCGATAACGACTCCATATGCACCGGCTACGCCAAGTGCCGGTGCCCCGCGCACCGCCAGGCGTTGAATTGCATCAATCATCTGCGTGACCGTCGTGATACGTAAATTCACTTCTTCAAGCGGCAAAAGCGTCTGATCGAGCAACGTCACTCCATTATCGACCCATTCGATTACCGTGATTTCTATTGACATGCCTACCTGATTCTCTATAGTTGTCCTACAACTCTCCGAGTAGATTACTTGAGGATTTCCCAATGTCAATAGGTAAACGAGAATTTAAGCCAGATAAAAATAAGGCTTCGCTCTCAAATCAAATACGTGATCATATGCGCGCGCGAATTTTGAATCAGGAGTGGCAACCGGGAGAAAAAATTCCAAGCGAGTTCGTTCTTGCAAATGATTATCAAGTAGCACGCGTAACTATACGAACGGCACTTCGGATGTTGGAATCGCAAGGGTTAATCGACATACGACATGGTTCTGGCGCCTACACAACGAATTTTGGTAATGGAATTCGTGCTGGTCTTCAAGAGCTACGCTCAATTTCTGAAACCATTCGAGAAATGGGCTTCACGCCAGGTGTGGTCATTCGTGCAAGTGAATTGCGTTTACCCAACAAAGCAGAAGCCGAAGAGCTGCGTATTTCCCTTGATGAAAATATTTTCTACATGGAGAGAGCTATCACTGCTGACGGCAAGGTTGTCGCGTTTTCGTACGACACGGTTCGCATTACAGATTTGTCACAAAATGTTATAAACAAATTTTCAACGGGGTCAGTCTTCAAGGCTCTTGAAGCCGTCGGAAAACATCCAGTTCGCGCTATGTCGGAAATTCACGCAATTAAATCCGAGCTAATCGGATGGGGACCTAGCAAGCCAAAATCCGGGCTATACCTGCAACTAAGGCAGACTCACTTTTTGCGCGATGGTTTTCCAATTATGACTGGTAGTACCTACTTCGTTGAAGGAAGATTCCAATTCATCATTCATAGAACGATCTAAGTATTGGGACATGAAAAAGGCCCCGCCGCTTTATTGACGAGGCCTTATTCTTTTAAATTACTGTAATTGCTTACCGATCTCGGAGAATTGAGAGTAAGCGAATGATTTCAAGGTAAAGCCAAACAACGGTCACCATGAGTCCAAAGCCTGCGCGCCACGATTCTTCGTGAGGAGCGCCTGCATTAATCATCTTCTGAATTTGATCGAAATCAACGATCAAGAAGAATGAGGCGAGACCAACACCTGCCACACAAAGTAGCAAGCCTATTCCGCCTGTATATAAGCCATATCCCTTACCAACGCCAAAGGCTCCGGCGACCATAGAAACTAGACCAAGAACCAAGTAACCAATCATTGCGCCCATAAGTGCGCGCTGGAATTGAGGTGTCACTTTTACGCGACCACTTCGGTACAAGAAAAGGACGCCTACAAAAGCAGCGACAGTTCCGATAATTGCTTGAGAAACTATTCCCGGGTATCGCGTTTCATATAAGTGGCTAAGAACGCCTAGGGCTAACCCCTCAAGCGCCGCGTAAGAAATTGCGAGTGCAGGACGTACTTTCTTGCTGAATGTATTAATCATTCCAACAACAAAGGCTCCCAAGAAACCAACCATTAATATTCCACCGCCGAGGTTTGCAGTCCAAGCGAAGGCGCCCACCGCAACTAAGACAACGAAAAGTATTGTTGTTCGAGCGACTACATCTTCCATCGTCATGCGACCGGTTTGAAGTCCTGACGCAGCAGGAGCTTCATACATTTCTTCAATGCTTGGTTGTGCCTGAACTACAGCCCCCGAACGAGGGTTTCTGCTTCCTGGCATCGCTGCATATCCGCGACTAAGTACTGGATTTGAACTTTGCATTCACTCTCTCCGAATTCGATTAGGGATTTGTGGATTGGGATGGATCTGGTTGGAACATCATTCCAGGACCACCTTGATTTGAATCTCCATTATTATCAAACATGCGGTAGTTGCCCATATGTCCAAATCCGCCGCGTCCAAAACCACGATCGCCGCCGTCGTTAACTCCAGCTGTTATCGCCATAATTGCAAACATGCCAATCCAGGCTGTGGTGAGAATTCCACCAATCCAGATAGCAGCAACAGCGAATGGGCGACCTGTGAATTTATTTTCAGAATCTTCAATCTGTTTGCGGGCCTTGAAACCGGCAACCCAACCAACTGGTGGCATCAAAACACTTGTTACAAGTGCGATGACAGTGAGATCGGAAATGCCTGCTTTGCCTTCGTTACGCTCCTGCTTGGACATTCTTGCTCCTAGGTAGTGGGGAAAGCCTTTACTCATTTTAGAACTCTTGCCTTACATAGAGATTAACAAGAGAACCTGAGAATCCATTCCGCCGGGAGTAGGTGCTGGCAGAAAAAAACCCCCTAATTTCTTAGGGGGCTCTCTCGGTTTGGAAGAATTGATTTGAATCAATTTACATGGCGCGTGAAAAGATCTCGTCTATTTCAGAGCGTTCAGAAGGCGTCATTGCTGCAGCTTGTAGGCGTTCCCACTCACGGCGAATTTGCGCTTCTCTTGACTTAGCCAGGCCGGCCGGTGCCGGGATAATTTGGGTTGCAACTTTGCGACCACTTCGTCCGGTGAGGACGTTCATTAGATGTGACATTTTGGCCTCTCCTTTCGGTGCCAGTTCATAACAATTTGTTATAAACACGGGATAAATATAACAAAAAGTTATAAATATGTCACCTTGAGGCGGTTTTAGCTCTTTGAGTCCTTTTTGGCGCTCTCCTCGCTCAATTTCCTTCGAATATCCGAGAGGTAAATCTGCGCCGTCTTCTCGCTAATAATCTGGTCCATCTTGAGCTTCTCGACTTCTACTTCAAGTGCAAGGTCTAGTTCATCTTCCATTGAGCCTCCAAGGTTGTGGAAATCTTCCCACATCCAGGCCTGGGTTATGGAAAGGCTCTCCGCACCAAGCGTGGAATGGACTCCCATGCCGACAGGGTGAGCAGGATGAGAGAGAACCCAAACAGCAGATCCTCTATAGGGGCGCCAGCAAGTCGACGCCCGATAATTTCGGCATTTGAGTACATCACAATTTTGTTTGACGTCAGCCACCAATTCGTGAGGAGCTGAAAAGGCAATATGAGTCCATATGTCAGCCAAAAAATTCCCCGCGACATCATCTTTGAACGAAGAATGAAAAGATCTAAAAGGACTGCCACGAGTACGGCATCAAGAGCGATATCAGAGTAAATCATCGTTGCCCTCCTTTTCTGCACTCCAGCCGGTCAACTTTGAAAGTGCAAGATATGTGAGCACAGCCATCAAGGGAACAATTATAAAGAAGAGCACCTCTTCGACCGGAAGCTTGCCGAAGAACTTCGTTCCAAGAATTTGGTTAGGGTCAAAAAACCAACTCCCTTTATTTACGGCCCAGCCATCCCACAGTAGATAAACAACCAGGATGAGGGCATCGGTAAAAAGAAACTGTTTTAGCCGCCTGGAGATTTGAAGACGAAAACCAAAGTTCACACCTAGCGCGCAAAGAGCGATAAAAGCTAAGACGAGCAGGTAATGATAATTAGCCACGGCTTATCTTCCCCCACCTTGATTAATATTCCCATAACCTACAGGCATGAATTCAAGGATTTCTGAAACATACTCCTTGGCCCAGTTTATTTCTCGGCTTTCTGCGCTACTAGCCATTCTTTTATTTGCACTCTTTCGACTGGTTTCATTCGAACCATCAATATCTCTCCAGATAATTATCGCCACAATTGCGTTGGCTGTTGGAATTCCACATGGCGCTGTCGATCATTTAATTTCAGTACAGAGGAATTCGAAGTTGCAATTCGCTTTCTTTATTCTCGGCTACATAGCAATCGCAATTGCAGCAGGAGTCGCAATTGCCCGGTGGAATCAAGTGGGTTTTCAACTCGTAGTTTTAATGAGCGGGTTACATTTTGGCTTTGGTGATGCATCGTTTTCAAACGAACTCAAAAGCGCAGAAGGCAAGAAGGGAAATTCCATCGGGATACTTATTTGGTACGCAATCCCTGCAGGGTTTTTGCCACTTGTACTTCCGCTAACTGATGTTCGTGCAGCCAGTGCATTGCAGCGCATCAATCCACATATTCTCGGTTGGGCAGGCTCTGCCTCCGAGCTACTAAGAAATATCATCATATGTCTGGCAATCTTTTGCATTCTCTTTCTTTTCTACTTGCGCCGATTTAATCTTGCCCTTGATCTGGCATTACTTGTTGCTCTTTCACTCATCGCTCCACCGTTAATAACTTTTGCTGTTTATTTTGGATGCTGGCACGCAATTCGTCACACGGCAAGGCTTGTGCCGAAGCTTCCAAAATCGATGGCGCTTTTGCGCGACCGTTCGAGAGTAGTTGTGCTTCTCTCGGCGTTTACTCCAGGTCTCTACGCCGTTGCTGCGACACTTGCCGGTGGAGGTTTATTGATTGCTTTAGGCGAGGGGAAAGATTCCTATGGATTGCTTTGGGCAACTCTTCTGATTGTTTGGGCTCTAACCGTTCCGCACATGGTCGCCACTTCGCGATTTGATGTCAAGAGCCTTAAGGGAAAAAATTAATTTGGGTCAAAAAGTCTTCAAAAAGGGAAAAATAAACTGAGAATTTCTTGGGTTTTTACTGGAAAGAGTGCCAGCCCTAAGAGACACTATTCCTGGTGCATCGTTCCCGAGAAATCTCGGAGTCAGAACTGTGCGCCTTGAACTCACGGAGGATCTACCCATGCTTCAACTCTCTAGCGGTCAATGGAGTTCGCTTTATAACATTTTCTCCTTTGGCCTTATCTCGATGCTTGCCTGCACCGTGTACACACTGGTCGGACAAAGTCGCGTTCTCACGAAGTACCGTACGGCGCTTGTGATGTCTTCGATGGTTACATTCATCGCTGGCTACCACTATTTCCGTATCTTTAATTCATTCAACGAAGCTTCAAAAGATGGTGCTGTAACGATCGGAACCCAGCAAGGGGCATTCAACGAGGCCTACCGATATGTCGACTGGATTCTAACCGTGCCACTACTTCTTGCTGAGGTAGTTGCAGTGTTAGCACTCGCAAAGGAAATTTCTCGTTCAATGATGGGACGACTTGTTCCTGCATCAGCAGCAATGATCATCCTTGGATACCCAGGAGAAATTTCAAATAGCAACTCGACAAAGGTTCTATTCGGAATTCTTTCAACACTTCCATTCATCTACATCCTTTATGTGTTGTTCGTAGAGCTTGGCAAGTCACTTGATCGCCAACCTGAAGGTGTTGCTGCAACAATTGGACGACTTCGCTTGTTGCTGATTGCAACATGGGGCGTATACCCAATTTCGTACTTGATTCCGATTCTTGTAAAGAATCCAAGTGCTTCTCAAATGGCTTCACTGTTCACAGATCGCCAGATTGGTTACACCGTTGCAGACGTGCTTGCAAAGTGCGTATTTGGTCTAACAATCTTCAAGATCGCTCGTTTGAAGTCAGCCGCAGAAGGCATGGCAGACTCTCACTAAGTAATAATGGTGAAGAGGGAAGGCGGCAAACCGTCTTCCCTCTTTCTTTTTAATAGAAATTAAGGGGTTTAGTCTTTTGAATAACTATCGGATGTGGGCCTACGCCCTAATTGCCACAGGATTTATCAATTGGGACTACCAGCGCGCTCAGCAAGGAGTAGCTGCTCACAGCCTTCTCATCATTCTGCCCGGGGCCATCCTTCTGGGCATGACTTTCAGCCTTAAGCTCTCTATCCACCTTCAAAAGTCGTGGGCAAAATACTTGTGGGGCGCTATTGGCATTGCTGCCCTTGCCTACGCCTTTATTAATTAAACGCCTAATTAAAGGTTGGGTAAAAAATTATTCATGCCTGAACACAACTAAATGGTGCCCCCGGTCGGACTCGAACCGACACTGGAAGGATTTTAAGTCCTCTGTCTCTGCCATTGGACTACGGGGGCCAATGAAGAGCCTAGATTACACGCTTATATACGGCCCAGATGCGAACAAATCACCAACGTGGAAAATGGTCCCAATCAAGGGTTTGCCACTCAATCGGCATCTTTTCACGAATTTTATCTATACCTAAATTCAAAGTTTGAAGATGTAATTCATACGCCCACTTCTTCTCATCGCAAGAATATGCAGATACCTTTTCAACGAATGAATGAGTGAAGTCTTGCAAGGCTACTTGTTGTGAATCACTAGCTGGATCGAATCCAACAGACTCGTACTCGAAAATAATGGTCTGCCAAAGAGCGGCATTAATCATGTGAGCAAATTCCCAAGGTTCTGATCTAACGAATTGAATTCTCCAACGATTATCGACGTCGAGATCCTCTAAATTTTGCGACTGCAATTCAAGTGCTTGCTCTCTCCACATGTAAACGATCGAGTACAGAGAAGCCTGCCAATATCTACTGGAAACAATTGCTGACATAACTTCGTTTCCATTCACCGGCTAATTCTGGCATAGAACATTTTGCGAAATTGACTGAAAATCGAAAATACGTCTATCCGAAATCCCAATTGAGTGGCACCGCTCAACTTGCGGTCTAGGAATTTATAAATTCACAAAAAGTCAGCTGCATCTCTCATGATTTGATTTAACTGATCTTGTGTGAGTTTGCCAGTAAAAGTATTTTGTTGGCTTGGATGGTAACTCGCAATAATCACGCGTTTGATGCCATCGCTGCCGATAAAGATAATTCTTACCCCATGTCCAAATTTTGGTCGCGGCCTTGGGAGATCTTCACCCAGTTCAGTAAGTGTGGTGAATATTGATGTCCACGCTAAATTTCCAAGAGCAATAAAGACTTTGACTGTAGGCATCATTAATCGAAATTCTTCAGCTAAGTATTTATTGCATTCGTTCTTCTCTGAAGTACTTGGCTTATTGTCAGGAGGAGCGCAATGAACAGCGCAAGTAATTCGCGTCTTGATTAGCTCTTGGCCATCATTAATACTCGAACTTGTAGGAATTTTTGCCAACCCCGCGTTATGAAGAGCTCTATATAGCCAATCCCCCGAACTATCACCAGTAAAAATTCGTCCAGTTCGATTTGCACCGTGCGCTCCAGGCGCTAACCCAACAATCAATATTTCTGCATCAGCCGGCCCAAAGCCAGGTACTGGTTTACCCCAGTATTTTTCATTCTCGTAAGACTTTCGCTTTGCGACTGCAATCTCTTCACGCCATTCAACTAATCGGGGACAGTCCACGCATTTCACAATTGCCTTATCTAAGAGAGGCAGCGATTTAAAGTGCAAGTCCCCATGCCATTCCATCGAGAATATCCGATTCGGAAGCAATAAATTCAGCAGCACCTGTAAGTGTCATAACATGAGAGAGAACAAGTGCTCCAGAAGTAATTACATCAACCCGGCCAGGGTGCATATATCCAAGTGCGGAAATTTGTTCTCTGGTCATGGATTGAAACATTTTTGCAACTTCGTGAACTTTTTCTGCAGAAATGCGCGAAAGGTGGATTGCATAACGATCGTATTCGGAGAGTCCAAGTGCCGCTGCGGCAACTGTTGTTGCTGTTCCAGCCACAGCCACCAATGTTTTTGCGTCCCGGAAAGGAACAATGTGTGCGGCGTCTTTAATTGCGTTATCGATATCAACTGTTGCTGCTGCTAGTTGTGCAGATGTTGGGGGTTGCGTATTGAGATGGCGTTCTGACATCCGAACACATCCAATATTTACACTTTTGGCAAAATCAACTTTGCCAGTCCCTAGTACGAATTCGGTGGATCCCCCACCAATATCGACAACTAAGAATGGAGCATCTATCTGCTGAAGTTCGCGTGTAGCTCCCATAAAGGAAAGCGCGGCTTCTTCGGTGCCAGGGATGACCTCAGGCGCGATTCCTAGAATATTTCTTACGCCATCGATGAATATTTCCCGATTTGAAGCATCTCTCGTGGCACTTGTGGCACAGAAGCGAATCTTTTCCACACCTTTGCTCCGGATAAAACCCGCATATCTCTCTGTTACGGCCAGTGTTCGAGCGATAGCTTGTGGGTCAAACTCTCCGGTCCTATCAACCCCCTGGCCAAGTCGCACAACTTCCATTTCACGCATCACTTCACGGAAATTGCCCCCCGAAATGTCGGCAATCAACAAGCGAAGAGAATTCGTCCCGCAATCAATGGCTGCTACTCGCACGGGTTTTCCAACCACCATTTTGGAAGTGCTGCCAACGCTTCATCTCCGAAGGGATTGACTCCGGGACCTGCGCCTAAAGAGTGTGCGACAAGTGAATGCAGGCACTTCACCCGCGAAGGCATTCCGCCGGCACTAATTCCCTCAACCTCTGCAACATCAATCCCCAACGCAGATCTGGCGGCAATGTAATCATCATGTGCGGCCAAGTACTGCCCGGCTAGTTCATGATCAATCGCGAGACGATCTTGCATTTCCATCATCATGCCCGTTGTTTCAAGAGTGGAGATTGCTCCGGTTAACCTGGGACAGGTTGCGTAATAAAAAGTTGGAAATGGTGTTCCATCAGAAAGTCTTGGTGGAGTTTCAACAACTGCTGGCTTCCCGCATGGACAGCGGTAAGCAATTGCATGCACATCTCTCGGAGTTCTGCCTAGTTGGATTTTTATTGCATCCAAATCTGCCTGCGTTGGTTTTTCGCTCATATTTAGTGGCTCAAATTCGTACTCGTGATAGATGAAATTACTTTTGCATACCAGGGAAGTCCTGTTGGAACATTGTCTGCAATTGGTGCTGCTGGAGCATTTGGATCTTTAGTAACTGAATCCGGTGCACCTAAAACTATGTATTGTCGTTCCCCCGGATAAACATAATGAAGACGTGAACGCGCTTGAGCAACAACATATGCTGGATCGTTCCACTTTGCTAACTCTTGTGCCGCTTTCTTAAGCGTCGCTTGGCTATCGTGCAATTGCGCATTGAGCGCATTTATTTGGGCGCGCTGCGTGAAATATCGCTGTAGTGGTGGAGCAAGTGTTACCCCAAGAACAAGGAGAACGCTGGCAACTGCAAGCGTCCTCCCTGCCTTGGTCATAACTCTAAATTAGCCGTTAAAACGAGGAAATGCTGTGCGACCTGCGTAAAAAGCAGATTCAGCAAGCTCTTCTTCGATGCGAAGTAGTTGGTTGTACTTAGCAACACGCTCTGAACGTGCAGGCGCGCCTGTCTTAATCTGGCCACACTCAAGAGCGACGGCTAGATCTGCAATTGTCGTATCTTCGGTTTCACCTGAACGGTGAGACATCATCGAGCGATAACCTGCACGGTGTGCCATTGAAACCGCATCGATTGTCTCCGTGAGAGTTCCAATTTGGTTTACCTTTACAAGCAAAGCATTTGCAGTGTGAGCTTCAATGCCGCGAGCTAGGCGCTTTGGGTTTGTAACAAATAAGTCATCTCCAACAATCTGAATCTTGCTTCCGAGTTCAGCTGTCATCTTCGCCCAGCCTTCCCAGTCATCTTCACTGAGAGGATCTTCGATTGAAACGATTGGGTAAGACTTAACAAGATCAGCGTAATAAGCAATCATTTCATCTGAAGAAGACTTGTGTCCTTCGAAATCATATTTACCGTTGTCATGGAATTCTGTCGCAGCAACATCCATAGCAAGGGCAACATCTTTGCCTGGCTTGAAGCCTGCCAATGTGATTGCTTCGAGAATGAGATCAAGTGCCGCACGGTTACTTTCAAGGTTTGGTGCAAATCCACCCTCGTCGCCGATTGAAGTCGCAAGACCCCGCTTCTTTAGAACTGATTTAAGGCTGTGGTAAATCTCGGCACCCCAACGAAGAGACTCTTTAAATGTATCTGCGCCAATTGGAGCAACCATAAACTCTTGAACATCAACGTTTGTATCAGCATGCGCTCCACCGTTGAGAATGTTCATCATTGGTACTGGCAATGTGTGTGCTGTTGGCCCACCGATATAACGGAAGAATGAAAGATCAGCGCTTTCTGCTGCAGCGCGAGCAACCGCAAGTGATACTCCAAGAATCGCGTTTGCTCCGAGTTTGCTCTTGTTTTCAGTTCCATCAAGATCAATCATTTCCTGATCAACAAGGCGTTGGTCTTGTGCGTCAAAGCCGACGACGGTTGGCGCAATCTTGTCGTTAACAAAATCAACAGCCTTTTCGACACCTTTTCCTAAATAACGCTTTCCGCCATCGCGAAGTTCAGCTGCTTCAAAGGCACCTGTTGAGGCACCGCTTGGAACTGCTGCTCGGGCAGTGTTTCCATCATCAAGAACTACTTCAACCTCAACGGTTGGATTTCCGCGTGAATCAAGAATTTCGCGGGCATGTACAGCATCAATTAAGGCCACAAAGGACTCCTTCTATATTTTGTTTCCAGTTCGGGGCACCGTCGTTGGTATGAACTTTCCTTCAAATCTATTAATAACGTTGGTTAATCTTATCGTGTTGCCGACTCAGCTTCATGAGCGTGAATTTTGGCAATGTACTCCTTGGTAGCCAGGCGAAGTGCAGCTTCTGGGTCTATTCCAAGGCTTTGAATCTGATCAATCAAGCCAAGCAAAAGTCGTCCGGCGCTTTCTTCATCAACTGGTGCAGCCAGCTCAGTGCCGTGTTCAATGGGAATTTGGTATCCATATTTTTCAGCACGGTAAATCACTTTGGCCGCCAAAGGAAGTGCCGGTTGGCCCATAGGCACACCGTCGGTTGCTGAAGTGCGACCTTTTTCTTCCCTCTTGATGGCCTCCCAATTTTCTAGAACTTCTGCGCTACTTGTTGCTACAACATCTCCAAAGACATGTGGGTGGCGACGAATTAATTTATCGGCTACGCCTTGTGCAACATCCTCAATGCCAAAAGATTGTTCGCCTGCTTCTTCGGCCATCCGAGCATGAAAGAAAACTTGCAAGAGCACATCGCCAAGTTCCTCACGCATTTCAACTCTGTCGCCTTTTTCAACGGCGTCAATGAATTCGTAAGATTCTTCTAGTAAATACTTCAAGAGAGATTCGTGAGTCTGCTCTGCGTCCCATGGGCATCCACCCGGAGAACGCAATTTATCCATTGTTGCGCGAAGGCGCTCCAATTGTGAATCACTCACAGGATTTACTTTTTAACCGAACCTGATGCTAACGGCGCGGCAACGATGGTGGCATTAACTGAATCCCATGTTCCATAGCGCGGATTAATCGTAACCTTTAACTTATCGGCTTCCTGCGCCACAAGCTTTTGAATTGTCGCAGACATGTCAGCTGTTGCAACTCCATTGCCGGCTAGAGCAGTACTTATTTTCGATGACATTAAGTAAGTATGGAAATACTCACGAAGGTTTTGAGGAGCAACTCCAGCATTTACAAGAGCTGCAGGCAATTTCGACGAACCGCCAACTTGGGCGGTGATTTTTGCAATCTCATCAGTAACTTCTGGCTCTGTAACAGTAATCTTGTGATCGGCTCCTAGCTGATTTAGCAATTCGGCGATAACAAAAAATGTAACTTGATTGCGATTCAAAGTTTCCCCAGTATCAAGAGTCATTCCGGTTGTAGAAACTTTTGTACGTTCAACAAGAATCTGGGCAACTGTCTTCTGGACTTTGTCGATGGAAATTGTTGTTTTTCCAACTGTCGCAGCTGAATTAATCGGCGTACACGCCGTCAAAAGAAGTAGAAGGCTGGCGGTGATGGCCACAGTTAGCTTCTTGCTGGTAGTAAAACCCTTTTTCAAGTCGAGCTCCATTTCATTTATTAAAGAGAGTCTTGAGCACATCTAGTGTCCACGACAGGGTTGAAGTATCTCCTACATCCCCACCTGCTTGCGAGTTAGGAATCACGCTCAATTTGGTGCCTTTGGCCACCATTACAGACTTAGTGGCTGGCTTTATAAGGGTTCCTGGAAATACACGCAGCGTTCTGACCTGAGCCGACTCTGGAAGTTCAATCGGGGCCAATTTGAGGTATTTGCCCTGTAAAACAACTTCGGTCAAACCTAAACTCTTTGCAAATGCTCTGATGCGTGCCACAGAAATCAAATTTTGGGCTGGCTCTGGCATCTGGCCAAAGCGATCAACTAGCTCTTCAACAATTGCATCGAGATCAGCACCTGTCTGGGTATCAGCCATTCGACGATACAAATCTAACCGCAATCTTTCCGATGGAACATATTCGACCGGCAAATGCGCTGTGACTGGAAGCTCTACCTTGCAATCACGAACCCGCTCTTCAGTGTCGATGATCCCAGTCTTGAAATCTTCGACAGCTTCACCAACCATGCGCATATACAAATCGAAGCCAACTTCTGCAATGTGGCCAGATTGCTCTCCACCCAACAAATTTCCCGCTCCTCTGATTTCCAAATCTTTGAGCGCCACCTGCATGCCAGAACCTAAATCTGTATTAGTTGCAATTGTTTTCAAGCGGTCATGGGCAATCTCTGTAAGAGGTTTATCTGCAGAGTAAAGGAAATAGGCGTATGCACGTTCGCGACCACGTCCTACGCGACCTCTAAGTTGGTGAAGTTGAGAAAGGCCAAATGTATCTGAGCGGTCGACAATCAGAGTATTTGCATTAGGAATATCAATTCCACTTTCAATGATGGTTGTACAAACCAATACGTCATACTCACGCTCCCAGAATGCAAGAATCACATCTTCAAGTTCGCGTTCGCTCATTTGCCCATGAGCAACACCAATTCGTGCCTCCGGTACTAATGCGTGAAGCTTCACCGCCATTGCGTCGATGGAATCAACTCGGTTGTGAACAAAAAATATTTGACCATCTCTTAACAACTCGCGATGTATAGCAGCAGTCACTTGCTTGTCATCATAGAAGCCAACGTAAGTTAAAACTGGGTGACGTTCCTCTGGCGGAGTTGTTATGTTAGACATTTCGCGAATGCCCGTAATAGCCATTTCAAGTGTGCGAGGAATAGGTGTGGCAGACATCGAAAGCACATCTACATTTGTTCGAGTCTTCTTCAACTCCTCTTTGTGTTCAACGCCAAAGCGTTGTTCCTCATCGACAATAACGAGTCCTAAGTCTTTAAATTGGATATCTTTCGAGAGGAGCCGGTGAGTGCCAATTGCAATATCGATAGATCCATCGGCTAACCCAGCCACAATTTCCTTGCTCTGTTTTGCAGTGTTGAATCGAGACAAACCAGAGACTCGAACAGGAAAACCCACATAACGATTCATAAATGTCGTGAGATGCTGCTGAACCAGAAGAGTTGTGGGAACGAGAACCGCGACCTGTTTTCCGTCTTGAACAGCCTTAAATGCGGCGCGAATAGCAATCTCTGTCTTTCCATACCCCACATCACCACACACAACTCGATCCATTGGATGGCGAGCTTCCATATCGCGCTTGACTTCATCAATTGTCGAAAGTTGGTCAATGGTCTCTACATAGGGAAATGCTTCTTCAAGTTCACGTTGCCACGGAGTGTCCGGAGAGAATGCAAAACCAGGGGCGGCCATTCTAGCTGCGTAGAGTTGAATCAACTCAGCTGCAATCTGCTTAACCGCTTTTCTGGCTTTACGTTTTGCACTCTGCCAGTCAGTTCCACCTATGCGATGAACAGCTGGGGCTTCGCCACCAACGTACCTGGTCACTTGCTCCAATGTGTCTGTCGGAACAAAAAGTCGATCTGCTGGTTGTCCACGCTTAGAAGGTGCGTACTCAATCACCATATATTCCCGCGATATTCCACCGGCAGTTCGTTGCACAAGTTCGATATATCGTCCAACACCGTGTTGTTCGTGAACTACGTAATCACCCGATTTCAATTCAAGTGGATCAATGGCCTTCTTTCTGCGCGAAGGCATTCTTGCCTGGTCCTTATTAGATGTTCGCTGTCCAGATATATCTTTTTCCGTAATTAGAATCGTCTTACTTGCATGTGCGATGTAACCATGCTCGATGGGCGTTACGGTGAGGTACAAAACATCTCGGGTTAACTGACTGTCTATTCGCTCAACTATCCGAGTAGGGATATCACCTTCAATAAATATTTGATTGAAGCGTTCAATAATGCCCGGGCCTGATGCGGTAAAAATAACTAGATAACCGCTCTTTACCCATTCCCGAATTTCGTCGACTGCGACAGAAATCTTTCCTGCATAAATCGGGATTGCTTCGAACTCTTCTTTTCCAAGATCAGCATCTATCTGGTCGCCGTATGGATTTATTGAACTCCATTCAATTCCCCGAGAATCTGCCGCGTTTTGCAGCGAATTCATTGAGTAATAACCGCCCAATTCGAGCTGTGAGGAAATATCAATTGGCGCTGTTCCACCTAGCGCCGCATTAGACCAAGAAGCATCCAAGAATTCTTTATTTGTCTCAATAAGGTCTAAAGCGCGCGAAGAAACTCGTGGCGAGTCGATGACAATCACTTCAAAATTCTTCGGCAAGAAATCAAGCAGGCTCTTCAAGTCATCCGTTAAAGCAGCTGTGAGTGACTCCATCCCATCAACTGTGATTCCTTCAGCCAACTTTCCACACATCTCCGAAAGTTGGGGAAATTGCGCCGCCAAGTACTTGGCACGCTTCTTAATTTCCTCTGTAAGTAATAGCTCGCGACATGGATAAGTAATTAATTCGCCAACGACAGGTGAAAAAGTTCTCTGGTCAGCAACGGTAAATAATTCAATTTCTTCAATGACATCTCCGAAAAAATCGACGCGCACCGGGTGCTCTTGATCTGCAGGGAAAAAATCGACGATTCCTCCACGTACTGCAAAATCACCGCGCTTCTCTACTAAGTCAGTCCGCATAAATCCAAAGAATGAAAGTCTTTCGACTAGAGCTTCCAAAGAGAGATTCGCGCCGAGTTCGAGTTTTATTAATTCCGTATTTAGGAGCGCGCCATTTATTGGTTGTATCAAGCCACGAACCGAAGTGACAACTACTCGAAGTTCCTTATTAACAGTAAGCGCATGAAGTGCCTTATAGCGAGCTGCAATGGTGTCACTCTTTGGACTCAATCTTTCATGAGGCAACGTTTCCCATGGTGGAAAATTAATAACATGCGATTCGCCTATATATGTGCCAAGTTCTTCAGATAATTCATCTGCACGTCTTGATGAGGAAGTGACTAACAAAATTGGGCGTTTCATCGCTCGCTGTGCGGCAATGAACCCTTGTGCTGCAGTAATAGAGGTGACCACTGAGTCGCCAGAGGTGCTACTTGGGTTCATATTGAGCTGCGCCATCGCCTTCAAGAGCGCCATAAATCCCACCTCCTCAATTAAGTAAACGGCTGTAACCCCCACTTCTGGAAGAAGGGGGGTCTAGCTAACATGGCTAGTGTATTAACTTTTCAGGGGCTTTCTCACTATATGAATTTAGGTATCAGAGGACGAGATTAGGATGGAATGATTAGGTCATGACATTGCAGGAAGACGGCGCAGCGCTCAGGAGTGATGTTCGTCGCCTGGGTGACCTTCTCGGCCAAAGCCTTGTTCGCCAAGTCGGTGATGACCTTCTCCAACTTGTTGAAGCCGTTCGAAAAGCAATCCGCGAAGGAAGCGGCGAAGAGATCTTAGATAATCTCTCTTCTGAAGAGAGCATCCAGCTCGTAAGAGCTTTCAGCACATATTTCAATCTTGCAAACGTCGCAGAGCAGGTACACAGAGCTCGAGTACTTTCTGACCAACGAAACGCTGGTGGTTCTTGGCTAAGCCGCGCGGTCGATCGAATTATTGAGGCTCAGAACAGCAGCCAACAGACAGGGCATGAATTAACAAAAGAGAATATTCAAGAATGGGTCAATAATTTTTCTGTTCGTCCAGTATTTACAGCCCACCCTACAGAAGCGGCTCGCAGATCTGTATTAAATAAATTGGGAACGATCGCAGATCTACTAGATGACCCTGACACTTCAGTAAGAAATATTCGACTTGCTGAGGCAGTTGATCTTCTGTGGCAAACTGATGAACTTCGAATCGGGCGCCCAGAGCCGCTGGATGAAGCAACAAACGCGCTCTATTATTTAGACGACCTATTTACAATGACCATGCCTGAAGTCCTTGATGATTTTGCGCGCGAACTGAAACGTTTGGACGTCGAAGTTTCTCCAACTGCTCGACCTTTCAGTTTTGGCACGTGGATTGGTGGAGATCGTGACGGAAATCCTCACATCACGCCTGAAGTAACAACAAAGGCAATCACGCTTCAAACCGGTCATTTCATTCGCTCGATGCTCAAATCTGTCGATGAGTTGCGACAAGCACTCTCAGTTTCTACGCGAATTGTTGGAGTCTCCCAAGAATTACTGTCATCGGTTTCAGAAGATCTTCTTCGACTTCCTGAGATTGAAGATCGATATCGTCGCCTAAATGTTGAAGAGCCATATCGCCTGAAGGCAACCGCTATTCGTCATAGGTTAATTTTGACTCAACGTCGCCATGCCGTTGGTGCAAGTCACGAGGCTGGGCGAGATTACGACAGCACTTCAGAACTTCTGGCCGATCTAGCACTTATGCGCACATCATTGCTAGCCCACAATGGCGAAACAATTGCGACAGGACTTTTGGAACGCGTCATACGATCAGTGTCGTCTTTTGGCATAACTCATGCAACGATGGATGTTCGCGAACACTCAGATGCCCACCACCACGTCCTCAGTCAACTTTTTGGTGCGAGCTACGTTGACCGAACGAAAACATTGCTAAGTGAGTTAGAGAATCCAAGCAAACCTGATCTTTCGTTACTTGATGCTGACGGATCAAAGACTTTGAATACTTTCGTTGCAATCCGAGAGTTAATCGAAAAGTTTGGGCCCGAAGTCATCGAGACTTACATCATCTCTATGACAAAAGGCCACGAAGATGTTCTTGCACCTGTTCTGCTTGCCCAACTTGCAGGGCTTGTGTCACTACAGGCAGAAAACAAATTTGCTCTGGTTGGATTTGCTCCACTTCTTGAAACAGTCGCCGAATTGCGTGCAGCCGATGAAATTCTCGATGCCCTTCTTTCTAATCCGCAATATCGCGAAATCGTTCGACTTCGTGGGGAAATACAGGAAGTAATGCTTGGGTATTCAGATTCAAATAAGGATGCTGGAATCGCAACTTCGCAATGGGAAATTCACAAAGCTCAGCGAAAACTCCGTGACATAGCTTTGAAACATGGGGTTAAGTTGCGCCTCTTCCACGGCCGAGGCGGATCGGTCGGACGCGGTGGCGGACCAACATATGACGCCTTGATTGCTCTTCCATGGGGAACTTTGGATGGACAGATAAAGATGACAGAACAAGGCGAAGTAATCAGCGATAAGTACGCAATCCCTGCTCTTGCTCGCGAAAACGTAGAACTGACTCTTGCCGCAGCTCTTGAAGCCACAGTATTAAATCGCGCAGCACGCCAAAGTGTTGAGGATTTACAAAAGTGGAATACCTGCATGGACCTTATTAGCGAGAACTCTTTTTCAACTTACCGATCCTTGATTGATCACAAAGACTTGCCTGCATATTTTTATGCGTCAACACCCGTGGAACAACTTGGGGATCTTTTCTTAGGCTCGCGCCCATCACGACGACCAGATGCCTCTGGCGGATTGGCTTCTTTACGAGCGATTCCATGGGTTTTCGGGTGGACACAATCTCGTCAGATTATTCCTGGCTGGTTTGGTGTGGGTTCAGGGTTAAAGGCGGCTCGAGAAGCTGGCAAGACGCAAACTTTAAAACACATGCTCAGTGAGTGGCATTTCTTTCGCACCTTTATTTCAAATGTCGAAATGACAATGGCGAAAACCGATTTAAAGATGTCGCGCAAGTATGTGGAAAAGTTAGTGGACCCTTCCCTCCACCACTTCCTTGACGCCATCGAGAAGGAATTTGAGCTCACGCGCCAAGAAATCTTGCTTCTTACCGAAAAAAGCGAACTTTTGGGTGATCAAGAAATTCTCGCGCGGACACTGCAAGTGCGAGACATTTACCTCGCACCACTTCATCTCTTACAAATTTCATTGCTAGAGCATGTTCGCCAAGATGGTGAGTCAGACCCAACCTTGCATCGCGCGCTATTGCTCACCATAAATGGTGTTGCTGCAGGTCTTCGCAATACCGGTTGATTGACGAGTTTTAAACCGCCTTCTCGTCTCTTGTTCTCTTTCCGCTAATCCAGAAGAGAACTCCGGTGACTGTGAATACTGCAAGAGGAATACCTTCGGTTAAGAAGTACTTCCACTTCTCACTTTGAGCCCACCCATCAGGACGGTAGAGATCTCCAAACCACGCTCCCCCGATTCCAGGGAAGAGTAGCTGCGCCCCTGCAAAAAGAACCAAGCAAGTAAGCCATACGGAAATAGTTTTTCCAAATGGCGCCTTGTAAGGACGTGGTTGATCAGGGTGAGTCACGCGCAAACGCCATAGCGCAGGATAAATTGCGAGATATGAGAGAACCGTTGTAGAAACAGCGATACCTATTACAACGGTGAAGTATTTTCCAAGATTACCGCCACTGATTTGATGGGCGGCAATAACAGTTGCTGTAGCAACGCCACCTGACAAGATATTCACGCGTACTGGAGTTCCATGTTTTTCTGAAATTTCACCAAGCCAACGTGGTGCAGCGCCATCGTAACCAGATACTGCAAGGGCGCGGTCAGAACCCATAATCCAAGCAACGCCAGATGAAAGAGTGCACAGGATGAAGAGCAGTCCCGCGATAGCACCCATGACTGCGCCGCTTCCCGTAAGAGTAGCAACGCCTTTAGCATCCACAGATCCACCAAAAACTGTAAATACCGTCTTTATTGCATCAATGAAACCGCCGAGACTTGTCACCTGACTTACTGGAAGCACGATGAGGACACCAATAATTGGGACACCGTAAAGAAGAATTCCGGCAAGTGCTGCGCGAATTAACGAATAAGGAACATCTCGCTTTGGATCAATCATTTCATCACCCGCAGCGTTTGGAAGTTCAAATCCGCACAAAGCGAAAATCAAAATTCCAGTCAGGCCAACAAAGCCTGCATAATTGATTGTCATCTCACTTGCATGCAATCCATTTACGCCATGTTTTGCTCCATACATGACAACGGCCACGGTAAAAATACCCAATAAAATAAAACGTGCATAGGCTCCTGAAATTGGAATGTACTTACCAACTTTGAAGGAGAGAATTGTTGCGAATGTTCCTACCCAAATAAAAGTGATGGTAAAAAAGTAAAACCAGAATGTGCTCATGGGACGGCCATCTCGGAAAAACGTTTCTAATGTGGCGGCTGCTACAACTGAAAGAGTTCCACCAAACCAGACGGGATTTGTCACCCAATAAAGCATATTGTTTATCGTTGCTACAAGGCGTCCAAAAGCAAGACGGGCCCAAAGGTAGGGACCACCTTCTTGTGGGAATGCTGTACCTAGCTCTGCAAAAAGGAGCGATTGAGGGATGAAAAAGAGGAGAGCGAAGAAGAAGAGCATCGTGATTGCTCGAGGCCCTTGGCTTGCAATCTGACCGACGCTATCCACGCCAACAAGTGTGCAGATTGTGAATGCCAATATTTCTTTTCTACCAAAGGATTTCTTGAGGTGCTTAGTCTGTTCAACTGCATCTGCTGTGACATCTAAGTCGCGAAGTTGATCGGCTTGGTTATTTGTTGTCATGCTGCCCTCTCCTGTAGACAATGCTGGAAAGGGTACCCGGTGGGACCTCAGATGTTAATGATGCCGGCAAAATTTCTTCTAGTTATTAAATTCTTGCTGAGCTATTTCTAGGCCTTTTTCAATCAAACGCTCCACCGCCATTGCTCCACGGGCGATGAAATCATCAAGTTCTTTCTTTTCTGAAGACGAGAATGGCTTGAGGACAAAATCGGCAGGATCTTGTGGCGCCGGTGGCCGACCAACTCCGATCCGTACGCGAAAATAATCGGGTCCAGCAAAATGTTTAGTGATGTCTTTTAGGCCATTGTGGCCATTATCGCCACCGCCTACTTTTATGCGAATTGTGTTGAATGGGATATCAATCTCATCATGGACAACAATGATGTTTTTTGATGAAACTTTATAAAAATCTGCGAGAGCCTTCAGTGGAGCGCCAGATTCGTTCATATATAACTTGGACTTTGCGATTGTAACCGCAGTGCCAGCAACACGCATATCTGCTATTTCGCATCTGGATTTATGAGAAGAAAATTTTATGCCACTGGCCAGATAGTTTGTAACCATCTGGCCAGCATTGTGGCGAGTAGATGCATATTGATCTCCGGGATTGCCTAGGCCGAAAACAATCCAACGATCAGACATCTTTACTCTTATTACTTGTAGTTATTTAGCTTCTGCGGCTGGAGCTGCAGGAGCAACTTCAGTTGCTGCAACAGGTGTCTCTTCTGACGATGTTGACTTCTCTGACAAGTGAACAACAATCATATGAGGATCAGATACAAGCTTTGTACCCGCAGGAAGAATGACATCTCCAGCGTACTTTGAAGTATTCGAAGCCATTCCTTGGATGCTTAGTTCAATGAATGATGGGATAGAAGTTGCTTCAACTTCAACTTCAATAGAGTTGTTAACGTGCTCAAGAATTCCGTCACGATCGTGCTCGCCAGTTGTGTGAATTGGAACTTCAACAGTTACCTTTTCACCGCGACGCACAACGAGGAGATCGATGTGCTCAAGAATTCCGGTAATAGGATGCTTTGTGACTGACTTTGGAAGGGTGAGCTCGGTCTTGCCATCAAAATTGATGTCGAGAAGAACGTTTGAGCTCTTCAATGCGGTACCCATCTCTTTTGCAGGGAGGGAAACGTGCTGTGGTTCTGCACCGTGACCGTAAATAACCGCTGGAACCAAACCAGCTTTACGATCGCGACGTGATGCGCCTTTTCCAAAATTGTTGCGCTTTGTTCCATTGATTGAAATCTCGGCCATGAGTTGCTGCTTTCTCTATATGATCTTAAATGATCCTTGTGCTTGGAATGATTACTACAGCACGGTTAGAGAGCAACCCGTCGATTACGGATAAAAGTTATCCCTCGCCGTGACGTGACCGAAGGTTATCTTGTGGGCAATAAGAAGGGCAAATCGAGGGCAATTAGGCCAATTCTGGATTAAGCATCACATTGTCGACGATGGAATCAATGAGCCAAAGCCAGTTTGCAGGCTCCATTTTCGTTTCGACATAATCATTAACCACCTGGCCCATTGTGTAAGCCTGAATAAATACTGCCAATGTAAGCGGGTCAAGCCGCGGATTTCCCCATCCTCGAGCAATGACTTCACGAAATAAATCCGCAAGTGCAGATGTTAATCGTTCCTGCTCAATAGCGTAATGAGCGCGCATTCTATCGTTCTGACCGGCAGCTGCCATCGCCTTTACTCGATAGAGCCGCTGTTGCTTCATTTCTTCACCTTGAGTTGCTCGCGTAACTTCTCGCATCGCCTCTGCAAAGAGATCGCGATTTTGAATTTGTAAGGCTTGAACAATCAATGCCGAAGTTTCATCAACGTAATTTGCAAATCGTTTTACTTGAGCCTGCTCAAGTAAATCAGAAAAATCTTCGAAGTGATGATAAAGAGAACCCTTAGATATTCCAGATTTCTCCAAAACTTCTTCGCTCGTCACCTCAACTAAATGCTCAGATTGAAGTAGTTCAAGAACTGCTTCAATTAGTGCTTCTTTTGTAGGGTGAGGGCTTGCCATTAGCTATGTCCGTCAAAGAGACTTGTAACCGACCCGTCCTCGAAGACCTCGCGAATTGCGCGAGCTAGTAATGGAGCAATTGAAAGCACAGTTAATTTATCAAAACGACGATCTTCTGGAATCGGAAGGGTATTTGTCATGACAATTTCAGTTGCGCCGCTGTTTTTGAGACGATCAGAAGCTGGACCTGACAGCACTCCGTGAGTTGCAGCAACAATGACTTCCGATGCTCCTGCTTCAATACATGCATCCACGGCCTTAACGATTGTTCCTGCGGTGTCGATCATGTCATCGATAACGACAGCGGTGCGTCCCTTTACATCGCCAACTATGCGGCCAATGGTCGCTTCATTTGGGATACGAGGATCGCGAGTTTTGTGGATAAATGCGATTGGGCAACCGCCCATCAAATCCGACCAACGTTCTGCTACCCGAACTCGTCCAGAGTCTGGCGAAACGATTGTGAGATTGTTGCGATCAACTTTGCTGCCAACATAATTAGTCAGAAGTGGGAGTGCAAAAAGATGATCTACTGGACCATCAAAGAATCCTTGAATTTGAGAGGTATGTAGATCCACAACCATTAAGCGATCCGCACCGGCAGTCTTAAATAAATCAGCCATCAACCGTGCTGAAATTGGTTCGCGCCCACGGTGC
>SESB01000650.1_pt1 | contig 24556 bp, 19 predicted proteins | sample 3171441 | NCBI WGS metagenome assembly SESB01 (sample SAMN06051867, study PRJNA518727) | freshwater metagenome | biome: subpolar coniferous forest; feature: holomictic lake; material: water; isolation source: holomictic Lake 227, 6 m depth | place: Canada: near Kenora, Ontario | collected... | reverse complement strand
GAAACGGTGGTTCATGCCTCCTGCCCGGTAAGCGCTCTGACGTAGGCCAGCAGGTTGTCCATCTGCAGCGGTTTGTAGAGGATGGCGACGCCCTTTTGCGTCATGCTGCGGATCAGGGCGGGATCGGTGTCGCCGGTGATGATGAGTGCGGGCAGTTCCGCGCCAAACGCCTTGCGGGCGGCATCGACCAGATCGATGCCGGTCTGGTCGGCCGAGAGCCGGTAGTCGGTGATCAGGATGTCGGGGGCCACGCCACCAAGCGCCCTGAGCAGCGCGTCGCCGCTGGCGGCTGCAACCACCTCGTGGCCCGCATTCTCCAGCGCCATGACGACGGCGCGCAGCACCTCGGCATTGTCTTCGGCCACACCAACGCGCTGGGCGCGCTGGGCGGGCTGGGCGGGCTGGGCGGGCTGGGCGCTCTCGCGGCCTGCGCGCAGCTCGATGGCGAACATCGAGCCGCGCCCAGGCCGCGAGCGTACACGGATCTGTAGCCCCAACAACGCCGCAGTCTTGGCCACGATAGCCAAGCCCAGGCCACTGCCGCCGGGGCTGCCATGCGACTCGATCTGGCTGAACTCCTCAAAGATCACCTCAAGCTTGTCGGATGCAATCCCCATGCCGGTGTCCCAGACTTCAAGCCAGGTGCGCCCGTCGTGCTGGCGGCAGCCCATCAGCACGCCGCCGTGCTCGGTGTAGCGGATCGCGTTGGTGAGCAGGTTGCCCACCATGCGCTGCAACAAGGGGGCGTCGGAGAACACCTGCCGCCCAGAGCTGCGCCAGCGCAGTTGCAAATGCTTGCGGTCAGCCTCTGGCAGATGCTGCGTCACCAGGTTGTCCATGAACGGGTCGAGCGCAAAGCGCGTCAAAGCGGGTGTGACCACACCGGCGTCGAGCTTGCTCACCTCCAGCAGGTCATTGAGCAGGCGCGACAGGTTGGCGCTGCAGGACGCAATGCGGTGGACCAGGTCAAAGGTATTGGGCGTGGCCTTGGTTTGCAGCACTTGAACGTACAAAGACAGTGCCGCCAGGGGTTGCCGCAGGTCATGGCTGGCAGCAGCCAGAAAGCGCGACTTGGTGTTGTTGGCACGCTCGGCGCTTTGCTTGGCGGCAAGAAGTTCGCCGTCCATGCGCTTGCGCTCGGTGATGTCCAGCGCAATGCAACCCATCAGCGGCACCCGGCCTTGGCGCTCGATCAGGAAAAGGTGCGACTGGTACACCCCCACGCTGCCGTTGGCGCCCAGCACTTCTTCTTCAATCGTCTGGTAGCCGCCCTTGAGCGCGCGCCGGTCCTGGAGCGCCATTCTTTGCATTGCGAACGGGTTGAAATCGGCGCGATGGTCCAGCCCATGGGTGTTGGCACCAAAAACAAACTGCTGCGCATAAGAGTTGACATGCAGGAATTTGCCCGTCAAATCAGTCACAAAAGCCGCTGCGGGCAGGTGGTCGATGAACTGGGCAAACATGGCCTGGTCGTCCACCCGCGCCTGGCGTGCCTGCACATGGCCGGTAATGTCGGTGCGCGAGATCACAAGCCCCGGCTGCTCGGTGCCCAAGGGACTAGCAACCAGATGAAACCAGTGCGGTCCGTCGGCCAGGTCAACGGTGTATTCCATGATGAAGCGGGGTTGCTGGCCCTTGAGCACAGACTCGATGCCCTCCAGCGCCGTGGTTGCCTGTGCCTCGGATATGCCGGTGGAGTCTGCCCGCAGCGACCAGAGGTAGTTGCGGCCAATATCCGCCGGCAAGGTGTGGTCCTGGTGCGTGAGCACATGGTCCTGCACCGATTGGCGCCAGGGCTGGTTCATCTCCACAATCACCCCGGCCGAATCGAGCACGGCAATTTCGGCATCGACCGAATCGATGATGGCGCGCACCGAGGCTTCGCTGCGCTCCAGTCGGGTTTCGCGCTCGCTCAAGCTGCTGAGCAACTGGTTAAAGCCGGAAACAAGTTCTCCCACCTCGTCGTGACTGGACACGGGCAGTGGTTCCAGAGGGAGATTGGCAACCGAGCGGCTGACCAAGTTGCTGGTGGCAACGGTCAGGGGCAACAACGGGCGCCGCACGACCAGCCAGGTCAAGGCAACTGCCAGCAGCGTCATGAGCAAGGCGGCGACGATCAACCGATTTTGCGTTGCCGCAATCGGGGCAAAAGCGGCTTGCAAGGGCTCAGTTGCAATCAGCACCCATTGGGCAGCGGGAATGGCCTTGGCAGAAGAAATCACCGCGATACCCGCCGAGTTGGTACTGAAGCCATGGCCCTCAAATCCCTGTAGGTAGCGGTCCAGCATGGTGTTGACGCCGGTGGGGGGCAGTGCCTGGAGCATCCGGCTCTTGTCGGTGGCCGTAACGATGATGCCGTGCTCGGGTGCAACAAGGATAAAACCACCTCCTGCGCCGAAGCTGTGCTCTGCAATCTTGTCCACAAAACTGCGGATGCCCAGGTTGATGACCCCTGCGAGGGTGCCAATCACCTCACCCTTGTGATTGCGAATGGGTACCACCAGGGAAAAGACCGGAGTCTTGAGCGCCTTGCCAAGCACCGGGCGGCCCACTCCGGCCTTGCCAAGTTTCAGCGCAGCGGAAAAAGCACCCCTGTCCATGTAGTTAATGCCAAGCCGTTTGGCCGAGAGCGGCGCATCGGCCACGACAGTGGCCCGTGCATCGGTCATGAAAACGCCGCCATTGAACATGCCCTGCAAGGCTTGGTGCCGCTCCAAATGCGTCTGCAATGCGGGTGAAGCCTCCAACCGATCCGGGGCGTACTCTTTGGCCACCGTTTGCAACGCCTGCATACGATCCACCAGCGCGTCGTTCACCTGGTCCGCCGCGATGGACACGGTGGAAAATTGGCGCTCGCCCAGCATGGTTTGCATGTCCTCGCGCAGCCAGGCTCTGGAAAAAAACGCAAGCGTCCAGATGCTGATGAGAAACACGCACAGTGTCAGCACTGTCACCCGTGTCCTGAGTGAGCGCCAGGGAATTAACTTGGACATCTCCAACCTCTCCTATTTGCCAACGACTGCCCAGCGGGGTAAATGGGTCGCTTCACAAGCCTTGCAAGAGGACATGAAGTCTGGTCCTAGACAAAGCCCAGGGCTGACTCTACCGATGGCTCTTCATCATAAATGCAATCTTTAGCGCCAGTCTAAGCCAGATCAAAACGCGTGCGACTTTTTGCGATTTCGCAAGCACCCCCCGAGCGCCTAGCCGAAAAATGCAGCCATGCAGAAGTAGCCTCGGTGCGTTGGGCGCTGCGTCTCCTGCCTCGGTGGGGAACCGGTGGAATGAAGGCTCCTGCTATTGGCGCAGCCGTCGTTTTGGTGGCTGCTTGTTCAACCTGGAAGGAGTTTCATTATGGAAAAACTTGCTCTTGCAACCGGTCGGTTCTTGCGCGATGAAGAGGGCGTCACTGCCATTGAGTATGGCTTGATTGCGGCGTTGGTAGGTGTGGCAGCGATCGCAGGGCTCAACGAGCTAGGCGGAAAGTTGACTGCCTTGTTCAAAGATCTCGGCACATGCATATCTGGTGGAACTTGCCCCTAAGTACTGTCACGCAGAAATAGCGCAGTGGCGCGCCGTCAAACGTACCGCCATTGCGTTTTCTTCTCGGGCTGCAAGTGCAGCCAACAAGAACAATAACGGAGTTTTTTCATGCGTCTCGACGTGTCACCTGCGGTCTGGCAAATGTGGTGTTTGGCTGCATTGGCGCTGACCATGCTGATCGCGGTCGAAGCCGATCTTCGTGCGCGGCGGGTTCCCAATGTGCTGGTGCTGCTGGCCCTGGGCACCGGCACCGCGCTCAACGTGCTCGGGCCTGCCAACGGTGGTGCCGGTCCGTTTGCTTACTTTCCCGGTGCGCTGGGCGCAGGCGGGGTCTTGCTGGGTGCAATCACGGGCCTGGGCCTGTTTTTGCCCTTTTATCTGTTGCGCGCCATGGGCGCGGGCGATGTCAAGCTCATGGCAGCGATCGGGAGTTTTGTCGGGTCGGTGGAGGCGTTGAGCCTGGCAGTGTGCATTCTGATCGCAGGGGGCGTGCTTGCCGCCATTCGCATGCTGTGGCTGCGCCAAACGCGGCGTGTTCTGGCCAATGTGATGTTGGCGCTGGACAGCTTGAGTGGCTTCAACGGCCAGCGCTTTGATCCGGTCACTCAGACAGTGGACAACATGCCCTACACCCTGGCCATCGCCGGGGGGCTGGCGAGCTATGTCTATTGGCGGCTCGCCGGGGGCGCGCCGTTCGTGAGCGTCTAGGCCATTTGCCTGACCTGTTCCACCATGAACGCTGAAGCCACCCTGCTGCGCACGCCCGATCCCACGGCGCTGCGCACCACCCGGCGTCACTCGGACGCCGAGGAGGTGCCCGATGCATTTTTGATGGAGTTGCTGGCACGCCATCTGTTCAGGGTGGGCAAACTGCCGTTGTTCCAGATTGCACAGCGCATGGGGCTGAGCCGCCAGCGCGCTGAGGTTTTGCTCGCCCACATGCGCGACCTGCATTGGGTGGAGATTCCGCACCGAGGCGAATTTGAGGGCGATGTGAGCTATTGCCTGACCGACACGGGACGAAAACAAGCGAGTCTGGCCTTTGAAAAATGCCAGTATGTCGGCCCGGCGCCGGTGACCTTGCATGAATACGCCAGCACCGTGCGCGATCAGCGCGCGCACCTGTCGCCCACCACGGCCACGCAACTCCATGCCGCCATTGGCGATCTGGTGATTGAAGAGTCCCTGCTGCCCAGCCTGGGCAGCGCCCTGAATTCGGGCAAGGCGATCTACTTCTACGGCCCCAGCGGCAGCGGCAAAACCTATTTGGCCGAGCACCTGGTCAAAACGCTGCAAGGCCATATCTGGGTGCCGTACGCCATTTATGTCGATGGTGACGTGATCCGCGTATTTGACCCCCGCATTCACCGCGAGGTTGAGCCGGGGGCCGTGCCCGAGCGCGGCCTGAGCCGGGGTGCTGCGGGCGATGCCCGCTGGGTGCGCACCGAGCGACCGGTGGTGATTACCGGTGGCGAACTCACCTTGCAAATGCTGGAGCTGGAGTTTGACGCCGTGAGCCGCCTGTATGTGGCACCGGCGCAGATGAAGGCGAACAACGGCATTTTTGTGATTGATGACCTGGGGCGCCAGCGCGTGGGCGCACGTGAGTTGCTGAACCGGTGGATCGTCCCCCTGGACCGCAATGTGGACTACCTTGGCTTGCACACCGGCGCAAAGCTGAAAGTGCCGTTTGATGTGACGGTGATCTTTCTTTCCAACCTGGCCCCCGAAGACCTGACCGACCCGGCCTTTTCACGCCGCCTGGGCTACAAATTTTTGATTGGCGAAGTCAGCAATACCGCCTACCGCGAGGTGGTGGCGCAAGCCTGTGCGCGCGTTGGTGTGACGTGCGATGCCGAGGCGGTGGACTTTCTGGTGGAGCAGTTGCATCCAGCCAGCGGGCAAGCCTACCTGCCCTGCATTCCGTTCGATGTGATCAGCAAGATTGGCGACCGCGCCCGCTACCTGGGCGAGACGCCGCAGCTCAGCCCAGCCCTGATTGAGTGGGCATGGCGTTTGTATTTCGGCGTGTCCGATCAGGCGCAACAACAAGCAATTCAAACCATTGAAACCGGGGAATACCAGAAATGAAAAGCACGCGCGCAATAGTCATGATCCTGCTGTCACTGCTGGTGGGTGCGGTGGCGGTGGTACTGGCGTCCCGGTGGGTGGGCCAGCAAAACGCAGATAACTCAACGCAGGTGGTGGTCGCAGCCCGCGACCTTGATCTGGGCGCGCCGATGAACGCGCAAATGCTGCAGGTGATCCCCTGGCCCGCTGGTGCCGCACCCGCGGGCTCGTTCACCGACGTGAAGAAGTTGGAGGGTCGCGTGATTCGCACTCTGGTGTTCAAGGGCGAGCCGATATTGGAAGCCAAGTTGGCACCCGAGGGGACCAAGGGCGGATTGCCCTCGGTGATTCAGGATGGCAGACGGGCCATCAGCGTCAAGGTCAATGAAGTGGTGGGCGTGGCCGGTTTTGCCTTGCCGGGCAGCTTTGTCGATGTGATGGTGAATACCCGCGACGACAAGGAAAAGCCGGTTTCCAAAATCGTATTGCGGCGCATCCTGGTGCTGGCCGTGGCGCAAGAGGCCAACCGGGATGAGACCAAGCCCAAGGTGGTGAATGCCGTCACGCTGGAAGTGACGCCGGAGGACGCAGAAAAAATTGATCTGGCCCGCAGCATAGGCACCTTGTCGCTGGTGCTGCGCAACCCCATCGACCGCAAGGACCTGGAGACCGCTGGCGTGCGGCGCGACGACTTGCTCAACCAGGCCAGCACCCCTGCCCCGGTGCATGTCCCGGCCCCCGTTCGCGTTGCCAGCAACACGCGCCCGAAAGCGGACGTTGCGCCGCGACCGGTGCCCAGTGTGGTGACCGTCGAGGTGATCCGGGGCGTGCAAAAAGCCAATTCCGAATTCTGATTTGCAAGGAAGCCCCATGAACACCACTTCCCCCAGTATCGAGTGCGCCGTGATGGCGCGCATTGTCGGCTTGCGCTGCGCACGCAAGGTTGCAGCGTGGTTACCCTTGGCCTTGATCGGTTTGGCACTTGCGTCGCCGGGACATGGCCAGACGCCCCCTGCGGCCAAGGCACCGCTGCACGCCGCCGGGCAGCCGCAGCCAGTGGCCAGCAACACCAACTTTGCAACGGTGGGGCCGAACCTGGAACTGGTGATCGGCAAGTCCACGCTGATGCGCATCCCGTCACCGATTGAGCGCATTTCGGTAGGCAACCCGGCCATTGCCGATGTCTCGCTGATCAGCCCGACTGAACTGTATCTGCTGGGCAAAAGCTATGGCTCGACCAATATCGTGGTCTGGCGCAAGGGCGCAGAAACCACGGTGATCGATGTCAACGTCAGCATCGACGCCGAGCGCATGGAAAGAAAACTGCGCGAACTGCTGCCCGAGGAAAAAGGCATCCGGGTGCGCCCCGCCGCTGATTCGGTGATCCTGACTGGCGTGGTGTCCAGCGCCGCCAAGGCGAAATACGCCGAAGACATTGCCGAAGCCTTTGTGCGTGACATCAACAAGAGCTTGGCCCTGCCAGTGACCGCCGGCGACACCAAGGCCAAGGCCGGTGCAACCATTGCGGTCGGGGGCGGGAGTTCGGATGCCGGTGGACGCGCTGGCAGCGCCAAGGTGGTCAATTTGTTGCAGGTGGCCCAGGCGCAGCAGGTGATGCTGGAGGTGAAGATTGCCGAAGTCAGCAAGTCCCTGATCGACAAGCTGGGCTCGAGCGTGGCGATGCGGCGCACCAACAGCGGTGGCGACAACGTGTTCTCGATGCTGACCGATTTCCTGAGCAAGGGCGGCGGCCTGGTCGAAGCGCTCAATGTCGGCAAGACCGCGATCAGCATCGACGCGCAGAACGACGATGGCCTGGTGCGCATCCTGGCTGAGCCCAACCTCATGGCCATCAGCGGCCAGTCGGCCAGCTTTCTCTCAGGCGGAAAAATCTTTATCCCGGTGAGCCGAACCACCGAGGGTGGCGGAGTAACCATCACCCTGGAAGAGAAGGAGTTCGGCGTGGGTGTGCGTTTTACGCCAACGGTGCTGGATGGAACACGCGTCAATCTGAAGTTGATGACCGAGGTGTCGGACCTTTCGCAAGCGGGCTCGCCCTTTACCAGCATCAACGGCGTGGTGTCGATCATTCCATCCCTGACGGTGCGCAAGGCCGACACCACGGTGCAGCTCAACGACGGGCAGAGCTTTGTGATCGCAGGGCTGATCAAGAGCAATTCGACGGCGGCCGTCAAACGCCTGCCTGGCCTGGGCGAGCTGCCGGTGCTGGGTGCGCTGTTTCGCAGCAGCGAGTTTGAGCGCGATCAAACCGAACTGCTGTTCGTGGTGACACCCCGCCTGGTCAAACCGCTCGACGCGGTGCCGGTTCTGCCCACCAGCAACCACGTGGACCCCAGCCGCAGCGAGTTGCTGCTGCAGGGGCGGCTCGAAGGCGCTGCGCCCGATGCAGCTACCCCCTAAAGGAGAAGCAATGAACAAGATCGCAATCACCCTGCTACTTGGTCTGCTGGTGGCCTGTGCCAGCGTAACACCCCGTTACGACAGCAAATTTGGCGACGCCGTGCGCGCCGCCCGGCAGGCCCAGACCCTCAACCCCGACGCCCCTGCCGCAGGCGATCAGGCGCTGGGCATGGATGGCAAGACCGCAGTACACGCGCTGGAGCGCTACCAGGATTCGTTCAAGACGCCGCCCAAGACGTTTGAAGTCATCAACATTGGCGGCGCCTTGTCGGGCAACTGAGCAGGAACTGCCATGACCCTCAAAGTATTAACCATTTGCACGTCCGAGGCCGATCTTGCATTGCTCAAGGCCCCCGATCCGGACAACAGTAGCCTGGTTTTTTCGGCCCAGGTTGGCTCTGTGGAAAGCGTTGCCAGCGTGCTGCAAAAAGACCCGCCGGATGTGCTCTTGCTGGACTTGCCCAACCCGGACGAGCACGCCATGGCGATGATTGAATCGGCCCTGGTGATAGCGCCAGCAACGCACACGGTGCTGGTGAGTCCGGACCGCTCGGTCGAGTTCCTGTTGCGTGCCATGCGCGCAGGCGTGCGCGAAGTGCTGCCCGCCCCCCTGACTTTGGCAACCGTGCGCCAGGTGATCAAGCACGCGCAAGGCTACCCCCTGCTCAACGGGCGGCGCCCAAGCTCCACGGGCCAGGTGCTGGCCATGGTGCAGGCCAAGGGCGGCTCAGGGGCAACCTTTCTGGCCACCAATCTGGCTTACGCCCTGTCCCTGCAAAACAAGCGCGTGGCGCTGATTGATCTGAACCTGTATTTTGGCGATGCTGCCATGTTTTTGGGCAACGGCAGCGCGCTCTACAGCGTGGTTGATCTGGCGCGCCAGGCGCACCGCATGGACTCCACGTTGCTGGAGTCGTGCATGTTCAAGTTCAGCGACAACCTGCATGTGCTGGCCGCGCCCGAGTCGCCCGAAAACATCAATGAAGTGACCACCATCGGGCTTGAAAAAATCATCGACATTGCGCGCAACCGCTACGACTTTGTCATTCTGGACTTGAGCAGCATGCTCGGGCCCGTGTCCATCAAGGCGCTGGACCTGGCTGACAGCATTCACCTGGTAGTGCAGCTGAGCCTGCCCTTTATTCGGGCGGCCAAACTGATGGTGGGGGTGTTCCGCGCCCTGGGCTATGCAAGCAGCAAGTTGCACGTGGTGGTCAACCGGTTTGAGAAAACGGGCGACATTGGTCTGGCAGATGTAGAAAAGGCCACCACGCTCAAAGTACAGCGAACCATTGCCAACAGCCATAACGCCGCTAACTCTTCGGTCAACCAGGGCGTGCCGATGGTGCAACTGTTCCCCAAGAATCCGGTTTCGCTCGCGCTGCAGGATTGGGCCGAGGAGCTTGCTCCGGCGCAGGCCCCGGTGAGCAAGGGATGGCTGCGCGGCCTGATGCGATTTGCCACCTGAATGCGATACCACGATAACCCACTCCAATGAGGCGCTGACACCATGGGCTTACGCGATCTGCTACACGATACGGGACCAGCCACTGGACTGGGCGATGCCCGCTATGCAGCGCGTCTGCAGTCCACGCCCGAGTATTACGAACTCAAGGCGAAGTTGCACAGCGACTTGCTGGGCCGCATCGATCTGGAAGTGATGAGCAGCATGACACCCGAGCGCCTACGCGAAGAGCTGGGCTTGCTGGTCGAGAAGCTGATGGCCGAGTCTGGGGCAGCGCTTAACGCCACCGAGCGCCGCAGGATGGTGCTGGACATTCAGGATGAGGTGATGGGCCTGGGCCCGCTGGAGCCGTTGCTGGCAGACCCGACCGTCTCGGACATTCTGGTCAACGGCCCGAAAAAGGTTTACGTGGAGCGCCAGGGTCGTCTTGAGCTCTCCCCGGTGGTGTTTTCCGACACAGCGCACTTGATGAAGATCATCGACAAGATCGTCTCGCGCATTGGCCGCAGAGTGGATGAATCCAGCCCGATGGTGGATGCACGGCTGCCCGACGGATCACGGGTGAATGCGATCATTCCGCCGCTGTCGCTCGATGGGCCGTTGCTCTCCATTCGCCGCTTTGCAGTAGTGCCGTTGCGCGCAGAGGATTTGATTCTGAACAAGGCGCTGACCCCCGAGCTTGCGGCCTTGCTCGCTGGCATGGTGCGCTCCAAGATGAACATCCTGATATCGGGCGGGACCGGCACCGGCAAGACCACCCTGCTCAACGTGTTGTCTGCCGCCATACCCGTAACCGAACGCATCGTGACGATTGAAGACGCTGCCGAACTGCAGTTGCAGCAGCCGCACGTGGTGCGACTGGAAACCCGGCCGGCCAATATTGAGGGGCGCGGCGAAGTGAACCAGCGCGCCCTGATGCGCAACAGCTTGCGCATGCGGCCAGACCGCATCATTGTGGGCGAAGTACGCGGCGTTGAAGTGGTGGACATGCTGCAGGCCATGAATACGGGGCATGAGGGCTCCATGGCCACGGTGCACGCCAACAGCCCGCGCGATGCATTGACGCGGCTGGAGAACATGTCGGGCATGGGCGGTGTTGCCATTCCCACCAAGGTAATGCGCCAGCAAATCAGCTCCGCCATCATGGCCGTCGTGCAAGTCGCGCGCCTGACCGATGGCAAGCGCAAGGTGGTGAGCCTGCAGGAGGTTGTCGGCATGGAGGGCGATGTGATCACCATGCAGGAGATCTACGCCTATACCCAAACCGGCATCAGCGAAGAGGGCACGGTATTGGGGCACTTTGCGGCGACCGGCGTGCGCCCCAAGTTCATGGCACGCCTGAAGTCTTATGGCGTAAACCTCGCTGTGGAAACCTTTGACCAAAGCCGCACTTATGAATGAATCCGCAGGCGCAAGCTCTTCGCTTTTTGTTCTTCTCGGTTTTCTGGCCGTGGTGTTGCTGCTCGAAGGCGTCTATGTCTATTGGAGCGATACGCACAGCCCCGAAGCCAAAAGAATCAAGTTGCGGCTGCACATGTTGGTTGTGGGTGAACAGGATACAGCGGAGATTCCGCTACTCAAGCAACGCCTGTTGAGCAACTGGCCTGAGTTGCATCGCCTGCTTGCCATGGTGCCCCATATCGCCGTTCTGGATAGCCTGCTGCTGCAAGCGGGTTCCAGAAGAACGGTTGCGCAGTTGCTGGCAGTCTGTGGGGTGGGCGGGTGCATCGGCATTGCGTTAGGGCTACTGATGCACTGGACATGGCTGTGGGCCGGGGGATTGGGCGCGGGTATTGCCGCGCTGCCGCTGCTGCGTCTGGCCTGGCTGCGCGAGCGCCGGGTGGAGAAAATTGTGGAGCAGTTGCCCGATGCGCTCGATTTGGTCAGCCGCGCCTTGCGCGCAGGGCACGCGTTTTCGGCAGCGCTGGCGATGGTGGGCACACAGGCCCAGGAACCGATTGCGGGCGAGTTCAAAAACACTTTTTCCGAAATCAACTTTGGCACTTCCACCAAAGACGCGCTGCTCAACCTGGCTACCCGGGTACCGGTGGCCGACATGCGCTACTTTGTCATGGCCGTGGTCATCCAGCTTGAAACTGGCGGCAACCTGGCGGAGTTGCTCACCGTGCTGGGCAACATGATCCGGGAGCGGTTCAAGCTGTTTGGCAAGGTCCGCGTGCTGGCCGCCGAAGGCAAGTTATCGGCCTACATTCTGGTGGCATTGCCGTTTTTGGTGGCCTCGGCCATCCAGGCCACCAACCCCAAGTACCTGGCCATTCTGCTCACAGATGGTTTGGGGCTGCGGATGGTTTACAGCGCCTTGGTCATGATGGCACTGGGGTCTTTCGCGATGTGGCGCATCGTGAAGATTCGGGTGTAGGAGAAGCACGGAATGATGCTACAAACCTTGACTCTGATGGCGGTGTTTTTGTCGGCCTTTGGCCTGACGTTTGGCATCAGCCTGTGGCTGACGCGTGACCAGGCGCTGGGCCAGCGCATCGGGCAGTTGCACGAACCGGTAAAAACGGTCAGCAAAACCGACAAGGAGCGCCAGGGCTGGCAAGTGACTGCGGCCAAGATTGCCGCGCCCATCGCCCGACTGTCAACACCCAAGGAAGGCTGGGACGCCTCCAACCTGCGCGTACGCTTCATGCACGCGGGCTTGCGCGCCAGCGGCTGGCCGCCCGCCTACTTTACCGCCAAGACGCTGCTGGCACTCCTCCTACCAGGCATGCTGGTTTTGCTGGGGCGTGGCGGCGCACCATCGTTGACCCAGGTAGCAGAGCTATTCCCACTGCTACTGCTGGCCTGCGTTGGTTACTACTTGCCCAACGTCTTATTGACCATGGTGGTGCAATCACGCCAGCGTGAACTGCGCGATGCGCTGCCCGATGCGGTGGACCTGATGACGGTGTGCGTGGAGGCCGGGTTGGGGCTGGACGCCGCGCTGTATCGTGCCAGCGAAGAAATGAGCCTGCGCAGCGCAGCGCTGGCCGATGAACTGAACTTGATGATGCTCGAATTGCGCATTGGCTCGACGCGCGAGCGCGCCTTGCAAAACCTGGCCTTGCGTACCGGGGTGGATGAAATTGCGACCTTTGTCACCACCTTGCTGCAATCGGAGCACTTTGGCACCAACGTAGCGCAGTCCCTCAGAGTGCTGGCCGAAACCATGCGCGACGGGCGCCGACTGCGCGCCGAGGAAGAGGCCGCAAAAATTCCGCTCAAGCTGCTGTTTCCGCTGATCTTTTTTATTTTTCCGTCCCTGATGCTGGTGCTGTTGGGGCCTGCGGTGATGAGCATTTCACGCACCCTCATCCCCACCCTCAGCGGTGGGCGCTGAGCAAAGGGAGCACGCGATGCAACACCATCGAACGGTTGATCCACGCACCATCGGTCACCCACAACGGGGGGTGGCTCTGGTGGAGTTTGCGTTAGTTGCGGTACTGTTTTTTACCTTGCTGCTTTCGATGATCGACTTTGCCTACCTGTTCTTCGGCAACCTGTCGATGCAGCACGCGGTGCGCGAAGGGGCACGTTACGCGGTGACAGGAGCCACGACTGACCCCAAGGTGAACCGATGCGATGCCGCCAAGGCGCGCATGAGTGAGCAGTCGATGGGGTTCTTCACCCGCTCAACGGCCACCATTGACTACAAGGTCATCAATACCACCACCGGCAACCTTGAGCCAACGGCCACGCCCTGCGGCGAGAAAAACGACATTGTGGTGTTGACCGTGCATTGCAAGCTGCCCTTGTTGACGCCATTTCTCGCGCCTTTCTTCAAGGACGGCAACAAGATCGGCGTGTACTCCTTTGCCGTCAGCACAGCGATGAAGAACGAGGCATTCAGATGATAAAGAAACACTGCTTGCACAAGCGGCGCAGCGCGTCTGGCCTGAGCTTGGTCGAGTTTGCAATTGCGCTGCCGGTGCTACTGGTACTGATGCTGGGCGTGGTGGACCTGGGCCGCGCCATCTTGTTCAACAACATCCTGATCAATATGAGCCGCGAAGGGGCCAATCTGGCTTCGCGCTCGACCGATCTGGAAAAGCAGTTCATCATCAATGCGCTCAACCATACGTCGGCACCCCTGGTTATGGCGCAGCACGGCGTGATCTATATCACCAAGGTCAAGGGTTTCATGGATGGCAACAAGCTGGTGGCCAGGGTGGAGGAGCAGTACCGACCCACTAACGGCAATGGCGACTTGACGCTCAAGAGCAAATTGTGGAATTGCACCAACTGGGACGCCGCCACGGGCAAATGCACCCTGCCCGCTGTGCTGGCAAACCGCGTGGTCACTCTGCCACTGCCCAACCCACTGCCACTAGACCATGAAGTGCATGTGGTTGAAGTCATGTATGACTACATCCCGATGACGGATTACGTGTTGAAGGTCGCGCCTGATCTCTATTCCATGACTTTGCTCTAACCGCACACCACAGGAGGAACAACCATGCACACCTATCCTCTCAAGTCCCAAAGGGGGCAGATCTTCATTCTGTTGGCGCTGTCACTATTCGTGCTGATCGGGTTTGCCGGCCTGGTGATTGACGCCGGACGGAGCTACGGTGTCAGGGCAAAGCTCAACGCCGCAGTGGACGCAGCGGCGATTGCTGCAGCCCGTGCCTTGGCCACGGGCGAGGGCGATGCCGCCCGGATTGCGGCGGCAAAGATTGCGGCCAAGGAATTCTATACGGCCAATTTTCCGGACACATACCTTGGGGCCGCCCTGGTGCCACTGAACGATGGCAACATCAACGCAGTCCACGATGATGTCGGCAAGCGCTGGACGGTTGATGTGACCGGTTCGGCCACGATGCCGGTGACGCTGATGGGCCTGCTGGGTTTTACCGATGTCACGGTAAGTGCCAGTGGTGCCACCACGCGCCGCGACGTGGACATTGTGCTGGTGATCGATACTTCCGGGTCGCTTGCCAATCCAGCAGATACTTTGACCAAGCTCAAGCAGGCAGCGATCGGCTTTGTGGACCAGTTCAACGCCGGTAGCGGTGGCGATCGGGTGGCGGTCGTCAGCTTTGCATCCGGCTCCGTGGTGGACGTGGGCTTTGTGGCGCCCTACAGCCGTGGCTTTAACAAGACCGCGGTAACAACCGCCATCAATGCACTGACGGTGACGGGCGGAACCGCATCGGCCGAGGGCATGCGCCTGGCGCTCAACCAGATCAATTTGGTTCCGTTGGCCAGTCGCTCCGACCTGCGCGCCATCGTGTTCTTCAGTGACGGCGCACCCAACGCCGTGCCCGCCACGTTCAGTTACCTCAACACGGGCAACCCGACGCCACAGTCCGTCACGGGCGACCTGTACTCTGAAACAAATTTGACGCGCTTGACAACACCGACCACGTGCAAGACAACACTGGAGCCATGCCGCATCTATTTTTCGACCAAACGCGATTGCCAATTGCCCAATGCCAACTGCAGTAACGCGGCCAATTACCCGAACATTCTCACCCTTCCTAATCTGGGCTTTGACATCACAGGCATTGGCGGCGTCCCGCTTGCCAGCTACCGGGGCAATCGGGTACTGGACGGCGCACCGATCAAAAACACGCGCTGCAATGTGAACAAGGCCGCCAGGAACATGGTCGAGAACATTGCGAATACGGCGCGCACGCAAGGCATCACGGTACACGCCATCGGCTTGGGAGACATGATCAACAGCCTTGAAGTGGTGAAGAGCTTTTGCCCCGCGTATGACACCAATCCCGCCAAGGAATACGGGATCAACATCATGAAGAGGCTGGCGAACACTGCCGACTCGGACACCAAGGACGCGCTGCAGCCGATCGGACTGTATGTCTGGGCGGCAAACGCCAGCGAACTGGCTGCGGCATTTTCCGCCATTGCCAGCGATATCTTGCGGTTGACGCGGTAACACATGTCGCATCAGTTCTCAAACTTGCGTTGATAAATCGCATCCGCATCAACGCGCAGTCTGCCTACATTGCCAGAGCAGTTTTAACGTGGAAAGAATCATGAAAACCAAGATCATCAGGGTAATCAACATGACGGCGATGTTGCTGGCGCTCGGCCTTGGCGGCTGCGGCGGCACCGATTCTTCCAACTGTGTCAGCGGCATTGCCAGCTTGTGCGACAAGTTGAACAGCAGTGCAAGCGCCAGCGCGCTGGGCTCCAACATAGTAGGGGCCACCGTGACCGCGGATGGGACGGTACAAGTATCAATGCTTGACGCTTCTGGCAATATCACAACATCGGTGTCACCCAATCGACCAGGCACGTTGCAGGCAGTGGTGAAAGACATCGCTGGCAACTCAATTCCCAACGCTGCGGTTATTTTCACCACCACCGACAAAACCGGCGTATTTGTACCAGCGTCTGGAACCGCTCTGACCGACGCTGCTGGCGTGGCACGCGTAGGGCTGCCTGCGGGCGCACAGGCGGGCGCGTTCACCGTGACCGCGAAAACAACCCTTGCGGGTGCCGCAGTGACCGCAACAGTGAACTATGCTGTCACCGAGCCCAACTTCTCGCTGAATCCCATGACGCTCACCTTGGTGGATTCAAACGGCACGCCCATCTTCGCAATTTCTCCCAGCCGACCTGGAACGCTGCAAGCGTTGGTGAGAGACAGCGCTGGCAACGCGATTCCCAACGCCACAGTTATTTTCACCACCACCGACAAGACCGGCGTATTCGCTCCCGAATCAGGCACCGCATTAACTGACGCTAGTGGTGTGGCACGCGTAGGCTTATCTGCTGGCACGCAGGCGGGAGCATTCAAGGTAAACGTGGCAACAACCCTAGGCGGTGTCACTGCGACCGCGAAAGTTGACTATTCGGTCACCGCGCCCAACTTCTCGCTGAATCCCATGACGCTGACGTTAGTGGATTCGAGCGGAACGCCGATCACGGCTGTTTCTCCTGGCCGCGCGGGTACGCTGCAAGTGGCATTGGTAAACGAAACGGGGCGCGCTGTGCCGAACGTCGCAATCACCGTCACCACGACCGACAAGACCGTTGTACTTGTGCCGACATCTGGCTCGGCCTTGACGGATGCCAACGGCATTGCACGGGTAGGCGTGGCAGCCGGAACCCAAGCGGGTGCCTTCGTTATGAGTGCGGCCGTTACGGTTGCCGGTGTAACCAGCACAGCGTCGATCAACTACGCGGTAGCGTCACCCGCCTTTTCCGCCAGTCCACTCGCGGTCACACTGGTTGACTCCTCTGGCGTGGCAACGGCATCGGTGTCACCAACCCGGCCAGGGACGCTTCTGGCCACATTGAAGGACTCCAATGGCGCGTTGGTCCCGAACATTGCATTCACTTTCACCACGACCGACAAGACCGGGGTATTTTTGCCAACGTCCGGCACCGCCCTGAGCGATGCCAGCGGCGTTGCGCGCCTGGGTCTGCCAGTAGGCCAACAACCCGGCGCATTCACGGTGACAGCAAGTTCCACTGCGGGGGATAAAACCTACTCAGGCACCGTGGGTTACGCGGTCTCATTCCCGACGCTCACGCTGAGTGCGCTAACGGTTGCTCCCGCAAGCCTGTCAGCAGGTGGCACGGCGAGTCTGGGGGTCACCTTGATGAACGGCGCGGCCGCATTCACGCCAGCCCAGTCGGTCAGCTTTACTTCGGACTGTGTGGCTGCAGGCAAGGCCACCATCAGCTCCCCGGTGACCACGGTCAACGGCGTTGCGACCACCTCCTACACGGATAAGGGGTGTGGCGGCGCTGACAGAATCACAGCCAGCACCAGCCTGGGAGGGGCGACGTTTAGCCAAACCGGGACAGTGACCGTGCTACCAGCAATAGCTGGACAAATCGCCTTTGTCTCAGCGCTGCCGCAAAACATCGCCTTGAAGGGGACCGGTGGGCCTGGGCGCCAGGAGAGCTCCAGCGTGACCTTCAAGGTGCTGGACAAAAACGGCAATCCGGTTTACGGCCAGGGAGTGGACTTTGAGTTGTCCACCAGCGTGGGCGGGCTTACACGCAGTCCCGCTTCGTCCACCACTGGAGCCGACGGCACGGTGAGCACCATGGTGGCTGCTGGAACCGTGAATACGCCGGTGCGCGTGATAGCGAGAATCGGGGCGACGCTTTCCACCCTTTCAGATCAGCTCGTGGTATCGACCGGCGTGCCCGATCAAAACAGCTTTTCCCTGAGCACCAGTATCTTCAATGTGGAAGGCATGAACCACGATGGCTGCGACGCGCCGGTGGGCTCCACGGTGCGAGTCAGCCTAGCAGATCACTTTAACAACCCGGCACCCGACGGCACCGCAGTCAGCTTTACGGCAGAGGGGGGAACGGTGGATGCATCGTGCCTGACCGGCCTGGTTAACACCACACTGACCGACGGCACGGTAATCCGGCAAAAAGGCGTGCCTGGGCAGTGCAGCGTGCGCTTTTGCGCCGCCAACCCACGCCCGGTCGATGGGCGCATTACCATCCTGGCCTATGCCTTGGGCGAAGAAAGCTTTACGGATACCAACGGCAACAACCTGTATGAAGCGGGCGAAGCGTTTCAGGACCTGGGCGAGCCGTTCAGAAATGACCGCGCCATCACCAATCAGAACGCCAATGCGAACTGGGGGGTAGTTGCAAACTCACTGATCCCCCTCGGACCCGACGATATCTGGTCCACAGGCAACAGCGCCCGTGCGGCTGGTGAAACCTTCATTGATTCCAATGCGTCGGGTGCGTGGGATGGCAGTGGTGACGCAAACTTCCACGGCGTGTTGAAGGCGCTGCCCGACTTCAACAACCAGACCACCCATGTGCGTGGCGCACTGGTACAAGTGCTGTCAACCAGCGAGGCAAACATTACCGCACTTGACCCTGTGCCATTGACCTTGAACCATTGTGTAGACGGAACGGCCTTTGTGAACACACCCAAGACCTTGCGGTTTGCGGTGCGTGACGGCAACATGACCGTATTCAACGGTAACAAGGCGGTGAATGCGCCTTGGTTGCCGTTTGACCTGCCGGGCAACATCCTTCCCGCTGGCACCACCATCAGTTTTTCAGCTAGCAACGGCACCATCCTGAGCAATGCCAGCTTTATCGTGCCCAACACCAACGAGCCCAGCGCCGCCGCGTGGATTTATCCGGTGCTCATCCAAAGCGATGCAACGCAGACATCGTCAGTAGCTGTACCGCCACTGTCGTGCACTAACCCGGTATCGAGCGGCCTCTTGACGGTGAAGGTGACGACGCCGCTAGGGCTCATCACCACGCAGTCGTATGTGATCAATGACTGATCCGGTGCAGCTCAGTGGACACCTGCTCGATTGCCGTAGTCACTGCGAAGGCCGAAGGGCTGTCATTGCGAGCGAAGCGCGGCAATCCATGCGGGCATGAAGTCATGGATCGCCACGGCCTGACGGCCTCGCGATGACGCAGAGGTGCGACCTCGCGATGACGAGGCGTGAGTGGGAGTGGTCTCGCGATGACGAAGGGCTGTCATTGCGAGCGAAGCGCGGCAATCCATGCAGGCATGAAGTCATGGATTGCCACGTCGCTGCGCTCCTCGCAATGACGAAGCCGCCTTGCCTCGCGATGACGCAGAGGTGCGGCCTCGCGATGACGCCGGGTGACGGGGAATCAGTGTGACTTGCTGGCGTGCGACTTCTTGGCCGCAGCGTGATGTTGTGGCGTGGCGGAGGCTTCGCCCAGGTCGCTTCGGATGGCGCTGAGCACGTCGCGCACGGTCTTGACGGCCATGTTGCCTATGGTGCCGGCTTCTTCGATGGCACCTTCGATGGCGCTCTTGCCTACCTGTGCCACGTTGCCGCCAATGTCCACGGTGGCCTCGATCACGCCATCGACGGCACGTTTGGCAACCACGCCCACATCCGAGCCGACAATGGCCGCGTGCTTGATGACCGAGCGCAAGGTCTCAGCGGACGCATGCACCACGTCGCCGCCCACATCATGCACGCCCATGACGATGCCCTTGGCCACACTCTTGATGCTCATGGTCAAGCCGGTGCCGACCTGCTCCACCGCACCAATGGCACCCATGACAACGTGGTGGACCACGTTGACCATCTCACCGGCGCTAACGCCGCCCAGACGCAGCGCGTCTGCGACGGTCTTGCGCACCAGTGCGGCAATATCTGACTCGATAGTGCTCAAGCCCGCGAGGCTTTGGGCAATGCCATCCTTGAGCGCGCGCGAGGACTCGTCCATCGTGCCTGATTCACCATTGCCACGGTGCTTGACGCCGTGAATGGGGTGCGTGGTTGTGGCTAGTTTCTTGGTCATGGTGGTCCTTTAGTGAAGTGGGTTGATAACTCTATGGCGGAGCGAGCAGCCAGCATAGGCATCAGCCACATTCAAACCTTGCGATTTCGCAAGCGCGGCAAAGTGCCCCGCACCGTGGTGGCAACGTAATAGAGCAGCCCCTTGGCGCTGACCTGGTGGCGAAGGCATTGCGCAAACCAATCGTTGGCGATCTTGAACACGCCCTGCTGGTAACGCAGGTAGGCAAAGTCGAATGCCAGCTTGTAGAGCCGTTGGTTGATCAGCTCGGGGGAGAGAGAAGATTGGTCTGGCCCGGTGCGGCCCCAACGCGCGATGGCGTTGGCTACGACTGTGTATTCATTGTTTTTTTGCGTTGAGCTGCTGGTAAGACTCCCCGGAGCGGCGCGGTAAAACGAGTAGGTGCCAGCGAGCTTGTGGATCTGGTAGCGGCGCGACACGCGCAGCCAGTAGTCGTAGTCCTCCCCGGTTTGCAGCGTGGTGTCGAAGTAGCCAATTTCGTCCAGCACTTCGCTGCGGAACATAACCGTCGATGTGTGCACAACGGAGTCGAGCAGGAGCTGACAGTAAAGCCAACCTGATTTGTCGCTCTGTATGGCCTCGCTGGAGCTTGCCCTCGGCTGTACGGGGGCGGTGAAGTTGCCGTCGGCATCGGGCCTCCACACCAGCCACGCGTGGTACACGGCAGCCACTTCAGGGTGCTGTGCGAGGTAGGCCACCTGCGCGTGCAACTTGCCCGCAAACCAGCCATCGTCGGCGTCCAGAAAGCAAATGAAGTCGCCACGCGCATGGCGCATGCCCGCGTTGCGGGCTGCGGAGGCACCCGCATTGACCTGGGTAATCAGCGTGGCATCTGGCGCAGCCTGCGCAACAAGTTGTGCGGTGCGGTCGGTGGAGCCATCATCGACCACGATGATTTCGATAGGGCTGTATCCCTGGCGCTTGACGCTTTGAAGCGCTTCAACGATAAATTTTTCTGCGTTGTAGGCAGGGATGATGACGGTAATCAAGGGTGTGTTTGGCATGGGGAAAGATGTGCGCAGGCCAGTTACCAGTTACGGTTGAGCCAGGCGCGACACGGCTGTTCGAGCACGTGGAATGACAACACGCCGGTGAGCACGGCGCACAGAAGCGCCATGGACGCGCCGCCCGGAAAGACTGCACGGTACGCATAAAAGGGTTGCTGCCACAGGTAGATCGAAAACGACCAGACCCCAAGCGAGCGCAGCAATGGCGCGCCAAGAGCTGCCTTGAGCCACTGACTGGAATCAGACAGGTGGTTGACCGTGAACGCGAGCAGCAACGGAGACAGTAGTCGAGCACTCCACCACGGCACGAAACTTGAATAGCAGGCAACGGCAGCTAGCAGAGTCAGCAGCGCAAGCCAGGGCGCAATCTTGGGCCTGAAGCGTTCGCACAGCAAGCGATAGCCCGCCGAGACGAGCAGAAACGACGCGGCAACCTCGGTCCCCAAGTCGCCCCAGCGCGGCGCACCCGCGCCAAGCCGCACATAGACAAAGCCGATGGCAATGCACAGCAGCCCCGATACCAGGAGAGCAAAACCTTCGCGCGCGCGCATGAAGCGCATCACGATCAGGGTGCTCATGAAGATGTAGCAATGTTCCTCAATATTGAGCGACCACAGGTGCCCGATGGGTACATCGCTCTCCCATATGCCGATGTCGCCCGGAAGGTAGGTGCGCAGGAACAGCAGCGTTGCGACCAACTCGGTGCGCGTGAACGCAATGCCCTCATAGGAGGCAAAGGCATGGATGAAAAAAACGAATAGCAAAAAGGCAGGGACGATGCGGCTGATGCGGCGCTTGTAGAACGTGCGCAAGGGCTGGCGCTGGATGAACAGCACCCCGCTCATCAAAAAACCCGAGAGCGAAAAAAATACATCTACGCCCAAGCGGCCCGCGTCCAACGGGAGAAGGCCCAAAAAATGGGCCTCCAGCACCAAGGCGATGGCCAGCCCGCGCCAGCCATCCAGATACCCGGTGTGCTCTGATGATCGTGCCAGGCTATTTGCGATTGCGCCTCCCAACCAGACCCACCATTCCCAACGCGAGCAAGGCCAGCGTGCCAGGCTCGGGCGTGTCGTTGCCGGGATCGGACGCACCGGGTGCAAAGGCGGCACCGCCGTAGGTGAAATACGTGTCATAGGCATCGTAACCACTGAGCAGAAGTTGGAACGAATTGGAAGCCGTGATCGAGAACGGCCCGCTCTTGCTGGACACATCGATATTGGCGAAACTCAACAGGCTACCGCCGCCCAATGCGGTAAACGGATCTGCCACGGCGGCGCCGTCGATCCGCAACGAGGCTACGTCCGAAGTCTGCATCAGCAAGCTGATGTAGTCAGTCGGAAAATCCGCAGTTCCCGATGGGGTGGCAAACACATAGCTCTTGAGCCACTGGTCGGCTCCGGGCACGATGGTCATGGCCGGATCGGTGTTGGCATTGGCCTCTGTTTGCCCAATCAGATACTGGGCCACCAGCACCGGCTTGTCTGCGGTGATGGTCTTGCCTACAGGAACGCGAATTTCCTTGAACTGCCCCAGGTCCAGGGTTGCTATCACCACGCCATCGACCTTGACTTCGGTGGCGTTTTCCGAAGCAACAATGCGAACCACATCACCGTTCACTCCGGTTCTGGGAGTCGGTGCGACGTAATAGGTTTTTGACAGCTGGGAAATGCTGGGCATCTGCTCCACGATGTGATCGCAATAGGTCACGTTCAGCGGAACGTTGGCGCATGAGTTGCCGGAGAACACGGCAATCGGCTTGTCTGCCATTACGGTCGAGCCCGTTCCGTCGGCTTGCGTCACCATGTAGGTCTGCCCGGCGTTCAAGGTCTTGGTGACCGTGCCACCCCCCACTACGTTGAAAGTGACGGTGGTGTTGTCCTGCGTTGCCTGCGCGGATATCTGACCCACACCTGCGCCCGTATAGGCCGCCACTACGTAGCTGTTGCCCAACTTGCTGCCGTCAATCAAGTACGTCATGTCGGTCGTCTGCGGAGCCCGACTCAGGAAATAGCCGCTGACGTTGCTACTGGACGCAATGGAAAAGCCATTCGTTTGCACCGTGTTGGCAGTGAGTTCGAGCCCAATGGGAACGGAAATGACCGAGAAACCCTGCGCTCCCAAGTTGAATGGAGTGCTCACCGAACCATCGGCGCTTTTTAGCGTGCCCGATGCGTTGGCCGCGCCGAATATGAACGCCTCCCGCGGCCCGCTCGATAGATTCGGATTCATCTGAAAATACAACTCGTTGGCACTGGCCGTTGACACCAGTGCACCGGCGCACAGCAACCCTGCTGCCAGTGCCAAGCGGTTACGCTTGAACATTGTCCATGTAGCGTTCATAAATATCCCCCATGAAGAGTTAAGTTCACTGGCACCAAGCCAGCTTGCCCGAGTCCACAGCAGAAATCAGGCCAGATCTTCAACGCATTGATTTCAATGGGTTTTTACCTGGTGTTCGGGCTTTTTGGCGCGCAGGTGTAAAGCATGCCGACAGCAAAAAGGCGGGCGGAGTTTGAGCGTTTCGGGCTGACCGTTAGAGTCACGCTACCCCTCTGTGCGGCGGATTTTCTTTTGGCTTGGTATTCACGGAGTAGGACGAAACCCATCCATCCGTTACGTCGTCATACCATCGACAACAGAAAGTCTGCGCTACAAACTATGTAGCGGGCTTTCTATACCAGGAGCGATGTGAGTGGTGGGAACTGAGAGGCTCGAACTCTCGACCTACGGATTAAGAGAGTAGAAATGCTGAAAATAAGTAATAAAAACAACGACTTAAATTCGGTGTGTTGCAAAGTGTGTAGCAAAAATTGCCACTCGAAACGCCAGCGATTAAGTCACTATTTGTGTCACCCACGAAATTGCTGAATTTCACGAGCGGCGTGTGCGGCCCTCAGACCACGTCGTCCTCTCTCGTCGCAACCTGCACGAAACTTTTACGTTTGCGGCTTGGTCGCTGCACAGCACACGGTGCATACGTGTGGCGTCAAGATCGGACACGGTGGAAGGCTATTTGATTTTGCTGACGAAGAACTTGACAATGTCGCCCGTACTTAGGGCCGTCACCGTCGGGTTGTTGATATTGCTGTTCTTGCAGCCACGGCCTTTGCACGCAGTACGAGCATAGAAGGACTCTGATGCTTGATTCCAACCGTGTGTGGCATCAGCATAAGTAATGATGTCAAAGGCGCCACGATATGGTGGCGAAATTGCATCAACGAATTCCTGACACGCCTTCGGATCACGATCATCATAATCGTCCAATCCAGCAGCAAAAACCTTCACTGGTGCGCCAGTCCATTGTGTCAAGAAGTCCTTTTGAAACGGCAGATTGATGCCACCTTGCGGCTGTATGTTTTTAGCCAGCAGTGTGTGCGGCCAGCACATCGGGTAGATTGGTGCGTGAGCTGCAAACTTCAATCCATCATTGCTGTAGGTCTCTGTCATCCATTTGCTGGCGGCCCAGATCGACAGATGGGCTCCCATAGAAAACCCAGCCACACCAATTTTGGTCTTTTCTATGTCGGGCCGCCCTGCAAGGTAGCGAAGCGCACCATAGATTCGCGGCATGAGTCGGTCGGTCGGAATGGCGTTTCTGCTTGTCTCAAAGAGCCGCAACTCAAGCGTTGAAAAACCGCTTGCATTCAATTCCTTGGCAAGTGGTGCCGTCGTTCCATCACTCCAACCACCTGCGGAATGAATCAGAACGACAGCGGGCGCCTTGTTTGATGCATCACCCCCTTTGGCAGGTGTAAAGATTGCGGATGTA
>SESB01000649.1_pt1 | contig 24605 bp, 26 predicted proteins | sample 3171441 | NCBI WGS metagenome assembly SESB01 (sample SAMN06051867, study PRJNA518727) | freshwater metagenome | biome: subpolar coniferous forest; feature: holomictic lake; material: water; isolation source: holomictic Lake 227, 6 m depth | place: Canada: near Kenora, Ontario | collected... | reverse complement strand
AAGGTCTTGCGCTTGATCAGCGCCAGCCTGCGGTGTAAACAACAGCTCCTGCCGCGCCACGCGCTGCAACTTGCGCCCGGCCCAAGCAAGGTAGTTACCGATCCACACCACCGGGTGAAACCGCGATGCGGGCTCGCCTAAAAAGTGGTCGATCACCAAGGCAAGTAGCAACGCCGCAGAAAAAACAAACGCCTCCAAGCCGGTACTGGTGAGCGGAATGAAGGTAAAAAACATCGGAGAAATCAGGTCTGAATTAGCAGATTGCAGACAAAGTTGACCGTCAACGGCTTCGCCTTAACCATCGATCTCAGCCCAGCAATTGGGGGTTTCATACAGTGTGATTTTGGTCAGCGACAGGTGGCGGCCATAACGATCCTGGTAAACGCCCTTTAGAGTATCGAAGGCAATCTTGGCCAGGTTTTCGACCGTCGGCACGCGGTCGATGACGACCGTTTTGTGGTCCGGCATGCTGTCCAGAAATTCGCGCACCTGGGTATCGCCCTGATAGACGATAAAGGCGTGGTCCCACAGGTTGACCAGATACTGATTCGCCAGCGCCTTGATATCGCCAAAATCCATGATCATGCCGTTGTCGGATTCACCGGCTTTTTCAACCACCTCTCCTGTGAGGGTGATGAGCAAGGTGTAGCGGTGGCCATGCAGGTTGCGGCATTGGCTGTTGTGGTCAGGAATCCGGTGACCGGCATCGAATTCCATTTTTCGGGTGATGGTGAGCATGTTCAGGGCTTCTGGGCGAAGTTAAGGGATTTGAAGCAGTTTATGCGTCTGCAGACTGAGCTTCCACAGCGGATGCGCTTTGCAGTAGGCAATGGCGAGTTGCAAGTTCTCTTTTTGCAACGGGCCATCCATCGCCTGAACAAAATGGTGCTCAAACGCGAGGGCTTCGTACTCGGACAATGGTTGCCCCATCTGCGGAATCACCACCTTGATTTCGTTGCCCTGAAGCACCACCAACTCGGCGCCCATTTTGGGGCTGACGCACACCCAATCCACTCCTTCGGGCACCGGCAAGGTGCCATTGGTTTCGATGGCAATCTCAAAACCCACTTGGTGCAGGGCGACAATCAACGCGACATCGAATTGCAGCAAAGGCTCGCCGCCGGTGAACACCACATATTTGTGATCCGGGTAAGACACGGGCCATAGCTGGTTAATGCGGTCCGCCAAGGTTGGTGCGTCGTTGAACTTGCCGCCACCAACGCCGTCCGTCCCGACAAAATCGGTATCGCAAAACTGGCAAACGGCACTGGCCCGACTGGCTTCAACGCCGTTCCATAAATTGCAACCGGCAAAGCGGCAAAACACGGCCGGGCGCCCGGCGTGCTGGCCTTCACCTTGCAGGGTGTAAAAAATCTCTTTGACGCTGTAGGTCATGCTCAATCCTCAATGCCACGCTGTGCCGGAATCCCCGCCTTGAACGCGTGTTTCACCATTTGCATCTCGGTCACGGTGTCGGCCAACTCAATGATCTCCGGCGGGCAACGGCGGCCAGTCAGCACCACATGTACATGGCTGGGGCGGGTTTTAAGGGTCTCCAGCACGTCGTCAATCGGCATCCATCCGTAAATCAAGGGATAGGTAATTTCATCCAGCGTCACCATGAAGTAGTCGCCGCTCAGGATGGCCGTCTTGGCTTTTTGCCAGCCGTCGCGGGCCAGCTGCGCGGAATGCTCCAGATCCTGGCTCTTCCAGCTAAAACCGTCGCCCAGACCTTCAATCGGGATGCCCAACTGTTCGAACATGCGGTGCTCGCCAAAGCGGGCGCTGGGCACTTTCATGAACTGGAAAATCTTGACCGCTTTGCCGCGCCCGTGCGCCCGCAAGGCCAGACCAAAGGCGGCCGTGCTTTTGCCTTTGCCGTCACCGGTGTTGACGATGACGATGCCACGGCGTTCGCCTTCGGCTTTTTCGTAGGGCTTCTCAGTCGGAGCTGTTTCGATGTGCATAGTTTTAATGGGGGTCAGATCACGATTGTTTTGAAAAATCTAAAGTTTGAAATTAATGAGGTTCTGACCCCCATTAATTAGGCAGAGCGACCCACTGTTCAGCTAGGGCGTGAATGGTGATGCGTTTGTCAAACACATCTTCAAGGGCGCGATGGGTGGCGAGGTCGGCGCAGGCACCTTGGTGCGTCACGCTCCCTTTTGCCATGATGACCATTTGGTCGGCGTGCAGCGCAAACGAGATTTCATGCAGCACGCTCACCACCGTCTTTCCTTGCGCAATCAAATCGCGCACTACCACCAGCCAGTCGGCCTGGTGCGGCGGGTCAAGGTTGGCCAGCGGTTCGTCCATCAGCAACACCTGCGCCTGCACCGCCAAAGCGCGGGCCAGCAACACGCGCTGTCGCTCACCGCCGGAGAGTTGGCCCAGCGTTCGGCCACGCCACTCCCAGGCTTGGGTGGCACGCAATGCTTGTTCGACAGCGACTTGATCAGCAACACTCGGGGCGGCCAACCAGGGTTGATGCGGCAATCGGCCCAGCATGGCGACATCCCAGACCGTCAAATCTTCGCCTGAGTTTTCGTTTTGACCCAGCCAGGCGAGTTGCTGGGCCCGCATGCGGCCCGGCATTTTGGCCAACGACTGGCCCAAGAGCGTGACCGTGCCGGTGTGGGGCAGCAGCCCGGCCAAAGCTTTGAGCAGGGTTGACTTCCCCGCGCCGTTGGGCCCCACGATGCTGGTCCAGCAGCCACTCTGCAACGCGAGGTCAATCCCATGTAAAACTTGAACATTTCCGAGGCTAGCCCTTATGGCGTCTGCCTGGATAGCTATTGAATTTATAGTATTTTTCACAGCGCAGCCCCAGAAGATGCACGGGTGCTACGGTGCATCAGCCACAGCAAATAGCCGCCACCCAGTACCGCCGTGAGCACGCCCACCGGCAACTCTTGAGGCGCGATCAGCCAACGCGCCAGCATGTCGGCGGCCATCAGCAAGACGGCACCCATCAGGCTGGACAGAAAAATCAGGCGGCCATGGGTGGTTTTGCACACCGAGCGCACCAGATGAGGCGCGGCCAAGCCCACAAAGGCAACCAAGCCGGTCTGCGCCACCGCCGTACCGGTAGCCAAGGCCATTACCGCGACCAGCGCCACGCGCATTTGCGCCAGCGGCAAGCCCAAACTGGCGGCCGTAGCTTCGCCCAACGAGAGACCATCCAGCGCATGGCTGAGCATCCAGGCCACCACCATGCAGACCATCCAAACTACGGCCATCAGCGCGCAAGCAGTCCAGCCCACAAAGCCGGTGCTACCCAGCATAAAAGCCTGCATGGCCTGCGTCACTTCGGGCACCATCAGCATCGTGAGCGAGGCAAAAGCACCCAGCACCACGCCCACAATCACCCCGGCCAGCAGCAGGCGCAAGGTGTGTTGCACGCCTTTGGCCAACAGCAGCGTCAGCAGCACCGCACCGACCGCCCCGGCAAACGCCGCCCCGGTCAGCCCCAAGCGCACCAGCCATTGGGTGGCAAACGGCGACACGCCAAAAAACACCAGCGCCAGCGACACGCCCAACGAAGCGCCCGATGCGCTGCCCAGCAAATACGGGTCGGCCAGCGGATTGCGAAACAAGCCTTGCGCCACGGCGCCAGCCAGGCCAAGCAGCGCGCCTGCGGTCCAGGCGCCCAGCGTGCGTGGCAGGCGAATGTCCCACACGATTTGCATCGCTACAGGGTCTGACCAGGCTTTAAGCACACTCTCAAAACCGGTGCTGCCGACACTGGCACCGATCAACAGCAAAGCAACGCTTGCCAACAACAAGCCCAGCCCCAACAAAGAGGCGATACGTTGCTGACGGCAAATATCGGTCACTGCGATTTATCCCCTAAACATTGGGCCATGATGCGGGCGCCTTCAGCCATGCGGGGCCCGGGGCGCACCACCACATCAGACTGCTCGACGGTAAATACGCACACCCGACGCTCCTTGATGGCGCGAATGCCGGGCCAGCCGGGGCGTCCTTCCATGCCTGCGTAGTTGCGGTCGCCGACCATGATCACATCGGGGTTGGCGCGCACGACGTACTCGGGGTTGAGTTTGGGAAACGGGCCGAGGCTGGCAGGCACGATGTTTTTAGCGCCGAGACGCGTCAGTGTTTCGCCAATAAAAGAGGCTTCACCGGCGGCATAGGGCGCGCGGTTGACCTCAAAATAAACTCGCGTATTTTTGACTTTGGCAGGCAGCGACTGCGCTGCGGCCAGCACGCCGGCATCAATCACACGCCAGACGCGCTGGGCATCGGGCACTTGCAACAGCTGACCGATTGTTTCCAATACGCGCTTCACATCGGCATGGGTTTTGGGTTCCAGCGCCACGACCTTGATGCCCAGGGACTGCAAGCGTTCGCCAGCGCGCGAAGAAATAGCCATCAGTACCACGTCGGGTTTGAGCGCCACGATGGCTTCGATATTGGGGTCCAGACCGCCCCCTACTTGCGGCAGTTTTTGCAAGCTTGCCGGGAAGTTTGAATAGCGATCAACACCGACCAGGCGCTGGCATTGGCCCAGCTCGCACACGGTCTCGGTCAGCGAGGGCAACAGGCTGACGATGCGCATGGGGGTTTTATCGAAAGTAACAACCAGGCCCCGGTCGTCGGTGACTTGCAGGGCGTGGGAGGTACCAGAAAGCGTGAACGCTAAGGTCAAAGACAGTGCTGCCAGGACGCGGGGCGGCAGTGGGTTCTGCTTCGTGTCCCCCGCCCGCGTTGCGGGCTCCTCCTTGACCTGCGCAAAACCCACTACCGCCCCGCGTCCGAGATGACTAAAGAGCGCAAAAAAACGACTGGGTTGATTCATTGCCATGGCGTTTCTTTCAAAGTCAGTGGCAAACCGGCCGCCATCAAGGTGACGCGCTGGCAGGCACCGGCCACTTGCTGGTTGAGCGTGCCCAGCGCATCGACAAAGGCGCGCACCTCGGAGCCCATCGGGATCACGCCCAGGCCAATCTCGTTACCGACCAGAATCACTGGGCCGGGCGCGCTGGAGATTGCTATTAATAAAATAGCTGCTTGCGCATGATGTACGGGGGCTAGAGGCTGATTTCTTAAAAATTCTTGATCAGAAGCCGCCTCTACAGTCCCTAGATCCTCTTGGGCGAGTGCTGGGGTGAGGGATGACGCCATTGGCATCATCTGATTCGTCAGCCACAGCGTGAGGCAATCAACCACCAGCAGTGTGTTGGGGCGGCTGAGTTCGGTGATTTTTTCAGCCAGCGCCAGCGGCTCTTCAACGGTGGTCATGCCGGGCACGCGCACGGCCCGGTCGGTCTGGTGGCGGGCAATGCGCTGCTGCATCTCGTCATCCCACGGCTGGGCGGTGGCGATCAGCACGGCGCGGTGGCTGGTGGACTGTGCCAGCCAGTCGCGCGCCAGCATTTCTGCGCGGCGAGATTTGCCACTTTTTTGACCGCCCAGGATGAATTCGCTGCGGGCTAGCGTTAGGCGAGGTTCAAACATGGAGGCGACTCCAGTCCATCACGATGCGGTGCAGTTGCGCCACACCATCGGTCAACGAGGCGGGGCCGGGTTGCAGGATGTCGGCCGATTTGATCTCGAACAGTTGTTTGTTTTTAACGGCATTGACGTTTTCCCAACCGGGACGGCCCGCCACTTTTTCGGGCCGGAATTTCTTCCCACACCACGATCCGATGATGATGTCGGGGTTGCGCCGGACGATCTCATCGCCATCGGCAATGATGCGGTTTTTGCCTAATGACTGGCTTGCCAGTTCAGGAAAGCAGTCATCGCCCCCGGCAATACCCATCAGTTCGGACACCCATTTAATGGCGCTGATGTGGGGCACGTCCCATTCTTCAAAGAAAATTTTGGGGCGACGCGGCAGGCTGGCGGCTTGTGTTTTGATGGCTGCTAATTGCTGCTGCATGAGCGCAATCTTCTCCAACCCTTGCGCACCCTGCCCCACCATCGCCGCCACTTGGTACAGCATGGCAAAAATCTCGGCCACGCTACGCTGGTTGAACACTGTCACCTGCACGCCCTGACGGATCAGGGCGGCGGCAATGTCGGCCTGCATGTCGGAAAAACCGAACACGCAATCGGGTTTGAGTTCGAGGATTTTGTCGATCTTGGCGCTGGTGAAGGCGCTGACGCGGGGTTTTTCAGCCCGCGCCCGCGCTGGTCGCACGGTGTAACCGGAGATGCCGACAATGCGGCTTTCTTCACCGAGCAGGTAAAGCCACTCGGTGGTTTCCTCGGTCATGCAGACGATGCGTTGGGGAGTAAGTTCCGCTAGAAACAGGGCATCGTCAGACATGATTTTTCCTTGTGGTGAAGCTGATGAGCGCTTAGAACTTCACGCGAAGGGAGGCGGTGAAGGCACGGCCGGCTTCGGGGTAGATGGACGTCGTAGCACCTGCATCACACCAATAAGCTTGGGTGTAATATTTTTCATCCAACAAATTCGCAACACCAAAGGCGAACTCGGCATTGCGAAATTGGTAGGCATAACGCAAGTCCACTGTGGTGTAACTCGGCATTTTGCAAACGTTGGCGAAATCAGCGCTTTGCTCGGCGACCCAATTCACACCCCCATCCAAGGTATGGCCGGGCAGCGGATGCCAATCAGCTCTGACGGCCAATGTTTGTTTGGGAACCAGCGCCATTTCGTTGCCGGCATAGACGCCACCCGTAAACTTTGCCTCGCGCATTGCCGCGTTAAATCGCATGTTTACTGACGCGTTGAGGGCCTGCTTGACCTCTAGTTCCAGCCCTTGCCTTTGGGTTGGGTCAAAGTTAATGTTGACGTAGGCAATGGGGTCAAAACCAATTTCGTTGTTGAGGTCATTTCGGTACCAGCGCAGTTCAACTTGACCACTTGGCAGTTTCCAGCGTGCACCAAGCTCTAAATCGCGTGAGGTTTGGGTTTTTATGGTTACGGTTGATGAAAATGAAGCCAAATCATCCACATTAGGTAATCTATAACTGCTGCCTAACCGCCCGTAAAGCAACATATCATTCAGAACAGACTGACTTACACCCAACTCCCACGCGCTCTGAGTTGGATTCAAATTTGTACCCGATGATCCCTCTGCTTTTTTCACTTCTTCCGAACGCCAGCCAACACTCAAACGGGTTCCGGTCGCGAGAAAAGTTAGATCATCTTTAAAATAAACAGCGGTGGCATCGGCAGATGCCAAAGTACCAATCAACTTATAGGGTGAGGTGGTATGGGTCACGACACTATCCCAATTATTTTGGTCGTATCCGATCACGAAGGCGTTAGCGGTAGTCGTGCCCATTTTCACCTCGTGGCGGGCTCGCAAGCTGTAGTTTGACGCTTCCACGTTGTAACCTTGAAGCCCACCCCACCCCAACATAAACGCAATATTTTTCTTTGAACGCTGGTTCGCATCAGCGGCCAATTGCCAATCGCCCACGCTGGCCTCGGCAAAAACTCCAGAATTATCTTTCTTGATTGAGCCATAGTCACTTATGGTGCTAGCCTTGCGAGGATCAGCAACGTAATCCGCCGCCGTCAATGCACCCGGAAGACGACTATCCAGCGAGTTCTGGCCGGCCCGAGCACCCAAGCGAAGCCAGTCGTTACTCCACTGCCCGGAAACATTCAAGCCATTGGAAACAGAAGCAAAATTTTCCCGGTGTCCATCACTACGGCGGTCATCCGCAGCTATGTCCATAGAGAAGCCACCCGAGGCGAGCACCACATTCGCCCGAACATCCTGCAAACCGTTGCTGCCGGTGGCCGCATACAGTTGAGCCGAGTTAACGCGCTTCACACCTAAGCCCGCCCTGGTCGTCACCACAATGACACCGCCTGTCGCGCCCTCGCCATACAGCACCGAGCCGGTTCCACGCAAAACCTCAATCCGCTCGACGGAATCAATGGGGATGGACGACAGCCCCGCGGTCGATTGATCGCCCTCATTCAGACGCAAACCATCCACAATGACGACCTGATTACTGTCAGCAGTGATGCCAAACCCCCGCAGATCCAGCGTGTAGTTATTACCACCAGAAGTATCCAGACGCCCCGGAACCCCCAGCAACTTCATCACTGCCTCATTGACCGAAGTAACACCCGAGGCCTGAATCTCTTCAGCCGTAATAACGCTGACGCCAAATGGAAGCGATGCAGCAGGCTCAGCAAATCGCGTCGCAGTCACCACGACCTCCTTCAGGACTGGTGTCGTTTGGGTTTGCGCCAAAGCGGGAAATGCAGCGGCCAAAGCCAATGTCATCACGGACAAGCGTGTGCAGGAAATACAAGTTTTCATAAATTCGAAGAATCAACAATAAATACCCTCACCGTCGTCCCCGACAGTGCATGAGCGTCACGGCAGCACGCAAGCGTGCAACCACCGTGTTGGCCGGTATCCGGGCTGGTGGAAGCAACCTCCATCGCCTTCCCAAGCGCATGTTCAGAACGCTCAGTGGCCGTGATGGAAGCGGAATCAAAGGATTCGTCCACTTACCGTTGCGGGGGCAGCGCAGGTTAGGTTGGCTGTTAACAGCTTCTCCCTCCTGCTTCCCGTTGAACTGCGCCGTGTGAACCACGCCGCGAGCACCAACGGGAGGATTCTACAACCTCAAGCTGATCCAAACCCTACAATAGGCGGCTATGTCGAACCCATCTCAAATCGACCAGATTGCCGAGCGTGTTGAGCGTTTGCTCGTCCGTTACGAAGAGCTGCAGCGCACTAATGCACTGCTCGGCGCTCAGGTCGAATCCCTCACCCAAGAACGCGATTCACTCAAATCCCGGCTCGGCGCTGCCCGCGCACGGGTCGATGCACTCCTTGAGCGGCTCCCCGAATCAATTGCCACCCCTCTTCAAAATGGTGCCTCATGAAACAACTTGAAGTGCAGATCATGGGCCAAAGCTATTTGCTGGGTTGCCCTGAAGGGGGCGACTCCCGCTTGCTGGAAGCCGTCGAACGTGTGGATACCGCTATGTGCAAAATCCGCGATGGCGGAAAAGTTCGCGCCCGTGACCGCATCGCTGTTCTGGCAGCGCTCAACCTGGCCTTTGATTTGGCAGATCACGATACTGTCAAACCGATAGTGCCAGAGCGGGCAACACCGCCCGCCATGATGCAAGGCAGCTTGCTGGGTGATCAAGCTGAGGGCAATGACCCCACACTCTCCGCTCTTCTGGGTCGCCTGAATGTTGCTCTGGGTGAGGACGGGCGTTTGTTTTAAACCACGATTTTTGTCCATCCTGGCGCATTCCAGCTCTACAATATTCAGTGTCTGCAGTGTTCGCTGGGCTTTATATTTCTTGTACCAATGCTCTTAGAGCCCGGGCTTGGAACATCGCTGGTCAGGCGTGACCATCTCGCGTTAGATGGACCCAATGATCAGCTGACCTCGCCCACCTGAACCCCGGTTCAGGATGCCGGTCTGGTGCCACTGCAGACACCTTCCCTTTTATATACCCCCCATGATTCTTGAACCCCAGTTGATCGTTGAACTTGCCCTTTTAGGCTTAACGACTGGCTTTCTGGCTGGCCTGTTGGGCGTTGGCGGCGGCATGATGATGGTGCCATTCATCACAATCATCTTGTCGGGCCGCGGCTTAAGTCCTGACCTGGCCGTCAAGATGGCGATTGCAACCTCCATGGCTACCATCCTCTTCACCTCACTGTCCAGCGTGCGTGCACACCACAAGCGCGGTGCCGTGCGATGGGATCTCGTCAAAGGTCTGGCGCCAGGTATTGTGCTGGGGGGCGTTATTGCCAGCCTGGGGGTTTTTGCACTTCTCAAGGGTGCATGGTTGGCCCTTTTTTTTGCTGCTTTTGTGAGTTTCTCGGCGACCCAGATGTTCCTGGACAAAAAACCCGCACCCACTCGTCAAGTACCAGAGACCGTCGGACTGGTGGGCGCCGGTGGTGTGATTGGTTTCCTGTCGGGCTTGGTGGGAGCTGGCGGGGGTTTTGTGAGTGTGCCGTTCATGGCCTGGTGTAATGTCCCCATCCACAACGCAGTAGCCACCTCGGCTGCGCTGGGTTTTCCTATTGCTCTGGCCAATGTGGTGGGTTACGTCATCAGTGGTCAAGGCTTGCAAAACCTGCCGCCCCATTCTTTTGGCTACATCTGGTTGCCCGCACTGGGTGTGATTGCATGTTGCAGCGTGTTAACAGCACCTTGGGGCGCCAAAGCAGCGCACAAGCTTCCGGTTAAACCGCTGAAGCGTGTTTTCGCCAGTATTCTTTATCTGCTGGCCGCCTATATGCTTTACCGGGGATTGACCACGGTCTGAATCGAGCGAATCCAAAGGCCCACTGCGCCAGCTTCAACCGAATTCATGGCCGACGAAAGGCCACCTGCTGGGAAGACCAATATTTTGAATTCAAACGGTCAAGCCTGACTTCACCGCCCGTAGATGGCGCGTGCACAAAACGGCCATCTCCAACATAAATACCCGCATGGGTGGGCACGTCGCCTTGCGCAAAGAGAACCAGGTCGCCCGTGCGAATGTTGTCACCAGATACCGGTCGACCCCAATCTTGCAACATGGCGACGGTTCGAGGAGGCGCAACCCCGGCCCTCGTCTGATAGACGTAGCCAATCAGGCCACTGCAGTCAAAGCCGGCGTCTGGCGTGTTGCCGCCGTAGCGATACGGGGTTCCGACCAGGCCCACCGCATAGATGGTGATGTCGTTCGCCTGCCCTTGCGACAGACGCGACGGGACTGAAGAAGAATCAATCGAAACAGAACCCCGATTGACCGACGGCACAGTGCTGCAACCTCCCAGAACGAGAAGGAAAAGAAGGGAGATTTGCCAAAACTTAAGGCGAAGAGCACTGAATAAATGCATATTAAAGTTACCAGCTACCGTTGGATTGCCGGCTGCGTATGAAAGACGCAATGATCTCGATGACATCCGGACGACTCGGGCGTTGAGCAAAATCAAGGGCCGACAAACCCAAATCATTTTTTAACGTGGGATCAGCCCCGGCTTCAAGCAACAACTTGACCGCCGAAGGCGTTCCGTATTGAGCGGCCATCATGAGCGGCGTGGTTCCGTTGGGTGAAGCGGCATCAATATAAGCATGGTTGTCGAGCAACAAGGTCATGACGGACAGGTGACCATTGGTGGCGGCGTAGTGAAGCGGCGACCAGCCAGGCTTGTTAACGTCTGCATCTTTGACAATGAGCTGTTCGCAAACATCAGTCAACCCCTGCAATGAAGCCAACATCAGCGGGCTTTCGTCTTGAAGCGTTCGAGCTTCAACGTTGGTTTTCGGCCAGTTGATCAGGACAGCGATCACCTTCAAAGACGGCTCGCGAAGCGCCAGTATCAGTCCATGTTCACCGTCTGGATTAAGCGTATTCGGATCAAAACCGCGGTTTAACAAGGCGCTGACGACTCCCGCATCGTCTCGTTTAATCGCCATGAAGAAGTCATCAAACGACCCTGCGTGAGACGCAGAAAACCCAATTAAAACAATAAGATAAAAGAAATTCTTAAAGTTATTAATTAAATTTAAAACCACAAATACCTTCACTGCAAAACCCCGTTGAAGAGCACCTCAAAGTTATGGCTGGTTGTTTGGGCTATTTGTTCCAACGTGCATTTTCTAAGTTCAGCAATACAAGCCGCAACGTAAGGAACGTACGAGGGATTATTGGTTTTTCCGCGATAAGGAACGGGCGCCAGATAAGGGCTGTCAGTTTCGATCAGCATACGGTCGAGGGGTACGAATGCCGCCACATCGCGCAAATCTTGCGCATTTTTGAACGTCAAAATGCCTGAAAAGGAGATGTAGAAACCCATGTCCAAGGCGGCGCGCGCCACCTCGGCGGTCTCCGTAAAACAGTGAAACACACCGCCGGCAGATCCTGCGGAGCCATCTTCACCCGCTTCGCGAAGAATCGCCAAAGTATCATTCGAGGCCGAACGGGTGTGAATGACGAGGGGTTTGTCCAACCGACGGGCCGCGCGAATGTGAGTCATGAATCGTTCGCGCTGCCACGCCATGTCAGCCACCGTGCGCTCACCCAAGCGGTAGTAATCCAGACCCGTTTCACCGATAGCGACGACCCGAGGCAGCTGACCCAAAGTTAATAGATCCTGAAGGCTGGGTTCTTTGACATTTTCGTTGTCTGGGTGAACGCCGACGGTTGCCCAAAAATTATCATATTCAGTAGCCAACGCGTGAACGGCTGGAAACTCTTCCAGCGTCGTGGCGATACACAAGGCACGATCAACCTGCGCCTCGCTCATCGCTTGCCGAATAGCCGGAAGCTGAGAAACCAATTCGGGAAAATTCAAGTGGCAGTGAGAATCGGTAAACATAATGAATTAACAATAGCTGACATGCAGAAACTGACTCTGCATCGATAGGTTGAGTAGACCCGTTAGATCGATTAGATCGTTTGCGTTGCTCGGTCTGAGGCCAGATGGCCGCCCAATATCTCTTCAATTTTGTGTTTCAGAACACGCGATTTTTCGTCTTTTGGAAACAGTATTCCGATACCTTGGGTCCGGTTATTAGACGCTTTGGCGGGGGTCACCCAAGCCACCTTGCCCGCAACCGGGTAACGCTGAGGGTCTTCTGGCAGGGACAACAACACATAGACATCGTCACCGAGCTTGTATTCACGCGCCGTGGGTATAAAAACGCCGCCCTCTGAAAACAGGGGGATGTAAGCCGCGTAGAGGGCCGACTTTTCCTTGATCGCCAATTGAATGACGCTGGGGCGTGGTGTAGAGGGTGTGGTGGTGCTCATGTGCAGAATCTAGTGCCTTGAGTTTAGGGCGTTTTGGGCTTGACTCACAAGCGCCTCCAACATCAAACCCGCGTTAAAAGGATGTTCAACCGTGCGGGTGGTGGCGGCCAGTGCTTTTGACCACGTCGTCAGTGCAGACAAAGAACTGCCTGCAGGAAGGTCCGTAACTTCAAAAAAACGTGGCGCCGCACCGGTTTTGACAGCCAGGACGTCGTGACACAGCTTGTGCAGGGCATCAACCGCTTGCGCTGGTGACCAATCTTTGAAGATGCTCACATCGCCGCGCGCAACGGCTTTAGGCAACTTGACCCAGGACTGCGGGTCGCGCCCAGATTGCGAAAAAAGCAGCGCATCCTCGGGACGCCCTCCTGCGGCACGCAGCATCACGCTGGCTTGCGCGGAGGCTATGCCTTGCCCTTCAATCCACTTTAAAGATGTCACAGTGTCGGGCCAGACCATGCTGTGCCCCAAACAGCGGCTGCGAATAGTGGGCAAGAGTTGGTGGGCCGCCTCACTCGCCAGCACAAACTTCACATCGCCTGGCGGTTCCTCCAGGGTCTTGAGCAGCGCATTGGCGGTCACATTGTTCATGCGTTCGGCTGGGAACACCAGCACCGCCTTGCCACGACCCCGCGCACTGGTGCGCTGCGAAAACTCCACAGCATCGCGCATGGCATCCACCCGAATCTCCTTGCTGGCCTTGCGTTTTTTGTCATCAATGTCGGATTGGGCTTTTTCGCTCAGGGGCCAACCCAGCTCAATCATGACGGTTTCAGGCATGAGCACACACAAATCGGCATGGGTGCGTACGTCAATGGCATGGCAACTGCCACATTGGTCACAGGCACCCTGTTCGTTGGGGTGTTCGCACAACCAGGCCCGAACCAGGGCCAAAGCAAGACTGTATTGACCCAAGCCAGAAGGCCCGGCCAGTAGCCAGGCGTGGCCGCGTTGCGCCAATAATTGTTTGGCCTGAACTGCAATCCAGGGCGCTAAAGCGTTGCCGCTCATACCAGCCAGCTCCGGGCAATCACTGATTTTAATACGTCAAGCCAAACGGCTTCTCGCGCCTGGTCGGCATCAATCCGGGCGAAACGACCGGGCGACGCGTTCATGCGCTGACGGTAGCCTTCTGACACGCGCCTGAAAAACTCAAGCGGCTGGGCCTCGAATTTATCGGGGATTCGGGCGCCCGCCAGACGCTGGGCCGCAATTTCCGGCGCCAGGTCAAACCAGACGGTCAGATCAGGGTTTCTAATGAAATCACCCTCTAGCCCCCGTTTCGTCTGCACCCAGCGCTCCATAATTAATAGCGTTTCAAGATCAAACCCCCGACCACCCCCCTGGTAGGCAAAGGTGGCATCGGTAAAACGATCACACAGCACCACATCGCCACGCATGAGTGCGGGCTCGATCACTTGTTGCAAATGGTCCCGGCGAGCGGCAAAGACGAGCAAAGCCTCGGTCATGGCATCCATCGGGTCGTTCAAGACCATGGCTCGGATTTTTTCAGCCAATGGCGTACCGCCAGGCTCACGGGTGAGTGTGACGGCCCTGCCCTGCGCCCTAAACGCTTGCGTCAACCCGTCAATGTGGGTTGATTTTCCAGCACCATCGATGCCTTCAAAACTGATAAAAAGTCCACCTTTTTTCATACGCCTTCACTGTCCCCGCTGAAATTTATTGACGGCCCGATTGTGCTCTTCGAGGCTCGCGCTGAACTGGCTGGTGCCGTCACCGCGCGACACAAAATACAGGGCCTTGGTTGGGGCCGGTTGCACCGCCGCCAACAAAGAAGCCTTGCCGGGCATGGCGATGGGCGTGGGTGGCAAACCGCCGCGGGTGTAAGTATTCCAGGGCGTGTCGGCTTGCAGATGGCGACGCCGCAGGTTGCCGTCAAAATCTTCTCCCAACCCATAAATGACGGTGGGGTCGGTTTGCAGCATCATGCCAATGCGCAAGCGGTTGGTGAACACGCCGGAAATCATGGCGCGGTCACTGGTACGACCGGTTTCCTTCTCGATGATGCTGGCCAGGATCAGGGCTTGCTCGGGTGTTTTTAAAATCGTGTTGGGCTGGCGTTGGCGCCAGACCTCGTCCAGTCTTTTGTCCATGGCCCGCAGGGCACGCTTAAGTACCGCCAGATCGCTGCTGCCTTTGGCATAGGTATAGGTGTCAGGGTAGAAGCGCCCTTCAGGATGCAGACCTGGCCGGCCTAAAGAATTCATGATCGAATCAGCCTCTAGCCCCCGTGTATCTTGCCTAAGCTGCTCTGCTTTTGAGAGTGCAGCGCGAACCTGGCTAAAGTTCCACCCCTCGACCAGGGTCACTGCACGCAAGGACTCTTCGCCCCGAACGAGTTTTCTCAGAAGGCTACGCGGCGTGGCGTCGGCTGTAATTTCGTAGCTTCCCGCCTTGATCAGGCGCGCGTCCCCAGACATGCGAAACCACCAATAGAGAAGAGACGGGTTGACCTGAACGCCGGCCTCGTTGGCAGCTAGCGCCACACCTCGCACAGAGGTTCCAGGCTCGATAGAAAGGTCGACGGAGTCGGCATTGAGAACCAGGGTTTGGTTCAGCCACCAGACCGCTGCACCACCGGCCAGTGCCGCAAAAATTAGAAATAAAGTCAGGAGTCGACGCACAGCCCTACAGCCTTCCAAGAAATTGATGGGCGATGATAATTCACCGCATGAAAAACAAATTAAATGGTGTGGCTCCACTCACTCATCTCGGTGTCATTCGCATCGAGGGTGAAGAGGCGGCCAAGTTTTTACATGGCCAGTTGACCCAGGATTTTTCCTTGTTGGGTTTGTCAGAGGCACGTCTGGCAGCTTTTTGCTCAGCCAAGGGCCGGATGCAGGCCAGTTTTGTGGGTTTCAAACGGAGTCACACTGAAATTTTGCTGGTGTGTAGTCGCGATATTTTGAACACCACCCTGAAGCGTTTGGCCATGTTCGTGATGCGCGCCAAGGCCAAATTGAGCGATGCCAGCGACGACTACGCTTTATTTGGCTTGGCGGGTGACGCTATTGATTTAGTAGCTACCAGCGCAGGTAGCACCTGGGCCAAGGTCGATTCAGGGCCTGCAAACCTGGTTTTTCTTTACCCGGCCGATGGCGTCCAGCGGGCGCTTTACCTGACACCCGCAAATGAAGCATCACCTCAAGGTGTGGCACTGAGCACGCAAGATTGGCAATGGGGCGAGGTGAGAAGCGGCATTGCCATGATCACGGCACCCATCGTTGAAGCGTTCGTCCCCCAAATGCTCAACTACGAATCGGTGGGCGGCGTGAACTTCAAAAAAGGCTGCTACCCCGGCCAGGAAGTCGTGGCGCGAAGCCAGTTTCGCGGCACCTTGAAACGACGTGCTTACCTCGTACATTCAGACCTACCCCTTCAGGCAGGCGATGAAATATTTCAGGCAAACGATGCCACTCAGCCTTGCGGCACCGTGGCTCAGTCTGCGGCAGTCCCAGCTGATTCAGGTTTGAGCGGGTTTGACGCTATCGTGGTGCTTCAGGTTAGCGCCGCAGAAGCCGGTGAGTTGCATCATGGCAGTGCTACTGGGCCAGCATTGATCATCGCACCCGCGCCATACCCATTGCTGGCAGATATTTAAACCGAAAAAGCTGTTTTTAGCGCCCGCGCGGCATCCGCGTGGGCCCGGTGGGCTTCTGGGATGGCGCGGCCCATCATGATAAAACCGTGCACCACGCCCCGGTAAATTTCCAAATCGACCGCCACACCTGACGCGCGTAATTTATCGGCATACAAAACACCTTCATCCACCAGCGGATCACATTCAGCCAACCCGAACCACGCGGGGGCCAAGCCGTCCAGATCAGGCGCTGTCAAGGGTGAAAAACGCCAGTCCTCGCGGTCGGCAGCCGAGCGCAAGTAGTGATTGAAGAAATAGTTAATCAGGTCTTCTTCAATGAGAAACCCGTGGGCGAATTTTTTATGAGAAAGCGTGTCTTGATGTGCCGCGCAACCGGGGTAGAAGAGCAGTTGCAGGGCCAAGGTCAAGCCAGCATCACGGGCCTGTATGGCACAAGCGCAAGCCAGTGTTCCCCCCGCGCTATCGCCCCCCACCGCCAGTCGACGGGTGTCCAGTCCCAAGACATCCCCTTGATTTGCGACCCATTGAACCGCATCCCAGGCATCGTCTTGGGCCACCGGAAATTGATATTCGGGCGCCAGTCGGTAGTTCACCGACAGTACTGCACAGCCACTCAAGTGACTCAAACTGCGGCACAGCACATCGTGCGTGGCGAGGCTGCCGATGGTGAATCCACCCCCATGAAAATAAATAAGCACGGGCAGTTTGTCAGGCGAGGGGGCGTAAAGCCGCACGGGGATTTCAAAACCATCACGCGCCGGAAGAGTAAAACTCTCAATACGCGCCAACTTGACAGCAGGGACGTCGAGCATGCCTGCACCGGCCTCATAAGCCAAACGCGCTTGCGTAGGCAACAGGGCGTGCAACGGCACCTGACCAGCACGCGCCATGCGGTCAAGCACATGGTGCATGGCGGGTGTCAGCAAGGCACGCGGATTACGGTGGTGAGGCATGGCGAGTGTGTTTCTGGTTGAGGGTGACGGTTTTAATCGTACACGCAACACTTCAGTGCATAGAGTCACCTGCCAACTCGGCTCACGTCAGTGGAATTTCCCTGATCCGTAAAAACTGACTGAAATCAGCGTTACGTCATCAAAATTCAACCTTCGGCCACTTATAGTTCGTTACCAAGGAAATTATGATGAAAAAAAAATTGACGTTGTGCTTGGCTGTGCTGGTTTGTAGCGCCGTTGAGGCTGAAGATGTGCGTCAGTTGGCACCGCTACCAGCGGCGGCGGCCGAGAGCTTACGCGATCAAATGCGCGCCAATTTACTCACCCTCAACGAAATTATCAGCTTGACCGTTAGCGGGAAACTTGCAGAAGCAGGCGTTTTGGCCGAGCAAGAACTGGGCAACACGGCCATGGGTAAAAACAGAAAACTACCTTTTGAGGCCCGACCGGGGCCACACATGCCACCTGCCATGCACGCCATCGCCATGGATGGGCACAAAGCTGCCAGTGCTTTTGCGCTGATTGCCGCCACAGGCGACCGTGAAAAAACACTCGATTCACTCCCAACACTGACCACATCGTGTGTCAGTTGCCATTTCGCTTACCGGATTCGATGAATCCAACGCGCTCATACGTCCGCTTTGACTGCCACCGCAACAATGTGGCACTAACATTGCTTTTACTTGAACACGGCGGGGTTTTTTCCTCGCCACATCAACGAGACAACTTATGTCAATTCACGCTGCGCTGACCCACGTTACCCACTATAAATACGACCGCCTGGTCAATCTTGGCCCTCAGGTGATCCGATTGCGCCCTGCACCGCATTGCCGTAGCAAGATCATTTCTTACTCGCTGACAATTGAGCCTGAAGACCATTACATCAACTGGCAGCAAGACCCGTTTGCCAATTACCAGGGCCGATTGGTTTTTGAGAAAAAGACCCGCGAATTCAAGGTCACGGTCGATTTGGTGGTCGAGATGGCGGTGTACAACCCGTTTGACTTCTTCCTGGAGCCCAGCGCCGAACAATACCCCTTCAAGTACGAAAGCCTGCTCAAGCAAGAGCTGGCGCCCTACTTAGCCACCGAAGAGCTGACTGAAAATATGAAGGACTGCTTGGCGCGCATTGATCTCAAAAAGCGCCGCAGCATCGATTTTCTGGTGGATGTGAACCAGATGGTGCACAAGGCCATCAGCTACACGATTCGCATGGAACCCGGCGTGCAAACGCCAGACGAAACGCTCACTTTAGGCTCTGGCTCTTGCCGCGATTCAGCCTGGTTGCTGGTGCAACTGCTGCGCAATTGCGGCTTGGCTGCACGCTTTGTGTCGGGTTATCTGATTCAGCTCAAGCCCGATGTGAAATCGCTCGACGGCCCCAGCGGCACCGAAGTCGACTTCACCGATCTGCACGCCTGGTGCGAGGTTTACCTACCCGGCGCCGGCTGGGTCGGGCTGGACGCCACCTCTGGTTTGCTGGCGGGCGAAGGCCATATTCCACTGGCCTGCACACCGCAGCCCTCCGGTGCAGCGCCGATAGAAGGCGGCATGGACAAGTGCGAGGTCGAGTTTGAGCACCACATGGCCGTGACGCGTATTTACGAGTCACCCCGTGTCACCAAGCCCTACTCCGAAGAGCAATGGGCTGAAGTGATGGCACTCGGTAGCGCCGTTGACAAAGAGTTGAAGGCGGGTGATGTCCGCCTGACGATGGGCGGCGAGCCCACTTTTGTAGCGGTGGATGACCGCGACGCACCAGAATGGAACATCGACGCACTCGGGCCCACAAAACGGGGATTTGCCACCGAATTGGTGCAAAAACTTCGCGCCGAATATGGCGATGGCGGCTTTCTGCATTTTGGTCAGGGCAAGTGGTATCCCGGTGAGCAATTGCCACGCTGGGCGTTGAATATTTATTGGCGCGCTGACGGCCAACCGGTGTGGGCCAACCCGGCCCTGTTCACCGATGAACGCACGCCCACGCACTACACGTCGGATGACGCCTGTCTTTTCACCATGACCCTGGCCGCGCGCCTGGGCATCACTGACAAATTCATGCAAAGCGCGCACGAGGACGTGTTTTATTACCTGTGGCGCGAGCGTCGTCTGCCGGTTAATGTCGATCCGTTCAACTCCAAGCTCGACGACGAAATGGAGCGCGCCCGACTGCGCCGCGTGTTCGAGCAAAAACTGGACTCGGTCATTGGTTACGTGTTGCCCATTAAAGTGACTGAAAAGTCCAGCAATGGCAAACCTGAATGGACCACGGGCTCGTGGTTCCTGCGCGATGAACGCCTGTACCTGATGCCGGGCGACTCACCGATGGGCCTGCGCCTGCCGCTGGACTCCCAGCCTTGGGTTAGCAAGGCCGATTACCCTTACATGCTGGCGCAAGACCCTTCGGCCCCCCGCGAAGAATTGCCGGCGCACGAAGCCATTGCAACGCGTTATGTGCCAACCGCCACCGCCAGTGTGGCCGCGGCAGCAGCAGCCTCTACCGCAGCGCCTTACCTGTCGGGCACCGGGCCTGCGACTGAGGCAACGCGCAAGTTTCAAACCTCGACCACGATCGGCACGGCTGCGCCCTTGTCAGCCAGCGCCCAAAGCGCAACGCAAGCCGAGCCAGCCAGTTTCGCCGCCGCTCCCAAGGCGCAAGAATCCGCCGGTTGGGTGACTCGCACCGCCATCTGTGTTGAAGTGCGTGACCCACGCCGCGCCAGTGGCCCCAAGGCTGAAGCGGTTGGTGAAAAATCGGGCGTACTCTACATCTTCATGCCACCGCTCGAAAGGCTGGAGGAATACCTTGATCTGTTGGCCGCCGTCGAAGCCACAGCCCAAGAACTGGGCATGCAACTGGTGCTCGAAGGCTACCCTCCTCCGCGTGATCCGCGCCTGAAACTGCTGCAAGTCACGCCCGATCCGGGTGTCATCGAGGTCAACATTCACCCGGTCACCAACTGGGGTGATCTGGTCAAGAACACCGAGTTTTTGTACAACGTCGCCTTTGAGTCACGCCTGTCTGCTGAAAAATTCATGAAAGACGGCCGCCACACCGGCACCGGCGGTGGCAATCACTTTGTGATGGGTGGAGCGACGCCGTCCGACAGTCCGTTCTTGCGCAAGCCAGAATTGTTGGCCAGCCTGCTGCTGTATTGGCACAACCACCCTTCGCTCAGCTATTTGTTCAGCGGCATGTTTGTCGGCCCCACCAGCCAGGCCCCGCGTGTGGACGAAGCCCGCAATGACCAGCTGTATGAGCTTGAAATCGCCATCGAGCAAATATACAAAAATCGGGAGCTGCACGGCCACAGCATGCCGCCGTGGTTGGTCGACCGCACCTTGCGCAACATTTTGATTGACGCCACGGGCAACACCCACCGCAGCGAGTTTTCCATCGACAAGATGTATTCGCCCGATTCGGCGACCGGACGTCTGGGCTTGCTGGAGTTGCGCGCTTTTGAGATGCCACCGCACCCACGCATGAGCATCGTGCAGCAGCTTTTGTTGCGGGCCTTTGTGGCACGTTTCTGGAAAACGCCTTACAAGGCACCGGCCTCGCGCTGGGGCACCGAGTTGCACGACCGTTTCATGCTGCCCTCGTTCATCAAGCAGGATTTTGATGACGTCATGCAAGAGATGCGCGATTCGGGTTACGCTTTCGATAGCAGCTGGTTTGCGCCGCACTACGAGTTCCGTTTCCCCATTGTGGGATCCATCCAGTCCGCCAGCATTGAGCTGACGCTGCGCAATGCGCTGGAGCCTTGGCATGTGATGGGCGAAGAAGGCGCACCGGGCGGCACCGCCCGCTATGTGGACTCTTCGCTGGAGCGCATGGAAGTGCGCGTCACCGGCATGAACGAAAGCCGCTACGTGATCACCTGCAATGGGCAGGCGCTGCCAATGCAATCGACCGGCACCACCGGTGAATTTGTGGCGGGTGTACGGTACAAAGCCTGGAACCCACCGTCGGCGCTGCACCCTAGCATTGGCATTCATACGCCCCTCACCTTTGACATTGTGGACACCTGGATGAAACGCTCACTCGGCGGTTGCGAGTACCACGTCGCGCACCCGGGCGGTTTGAACCCCGACACTTTCCCGGTCAATGCCTACGAGGCCGAAAGCCGTCGGATGTCACGCTTTGTCGCGATGGGCCACACGCCTGGGATAATGAATGTGCCGCCAGCCACCATCAACGTGGCGGGTAGCCGGGAGTTTCCGTTTACGCGGGATTTGCGTCGCGGGTAGCATCCGCATGAATAAACAAAAAGCCCCAAGTAAATCAATCACTTGGGGCTTTTTTGTTTTAGGCCTTTAGCGGCCTTTGTACGCGATTACATGTGGTCGATCATGACCTGCCCGAATCCTGAGCAACTGACTTGGGTCGCGCCATCCATCAAACGGGCAAAGTCATAAGTAACTTTTTTGCTGTTGATAGATTTTTTCATTGAACTGATGATGAGGTCAGCCGCTTCGGTCCAACCCATGTGGCGCAACATCATCTCAGCCGAGAGAATTTCGGACCCCGGATTGACATAGTCTTTACCCGCGTACTTGGGGGCCGTACCGTGAGTTGCCTCAAAGCAGGCAATGGTGTCACTCAGATTCGCGCCAGGTGCAATGCCAATACCGCCAACCTGTGCCGCCAAGGCGTCCGAAACGTAGTCGCCGTTCAAGTTCAAGGTTGCAATGACGCTGTATTCTGCGGGGCGCAAAAGAATTTGCTGTAAGAAAGCATCGGCAATGCTGTCTTTAACCACAATATCTTTTCCGGTTTTTGGATTTTTAAATTTGCACCAAGGTCCGCCATCGATCAATTCAGCACCAAATTCTTTTTGAGCCAAAGCGTAGGCCCAATCACGGAAAGCACCCTCGGTGTACTTCATGATGTTGCCTTTGTGAACTATCGTCAGGCTTGGCTTGTCATTGTCAATCGTATATTGCAGCGCCTTGCGAACCAGCCGCTCTGTTCCTTCACGTGACACCGGCTTGACACCGATACCAGACGTATCAGGAAAGCGAATTTTGGTTACGCCCATCTCTTCTTGAAGAAACTTGATGATTTTCTTGGCCTTATCTGATTCAGCTTCAAACTCAATACCGGCATAAATGTCTTCCGAATTCTCACGGAATATCACCATATTGGTTTTATGGGGTTCTTTCACGGGACTGGGCACACCGTCAAAATATTGAATGGGGCGCAAGCAGACATACAAATCAAGCTCTTGACGCATGGCAACGTTCAATGAACGGATACCGCCCCCCACGGGCGTTGTCAGAGGGCCCTTGATAGACACCACGTAGTCGCGCAACGCCTGAAGGGTTTCTGCTGGCAACCACACATCAGGACCGTACACATTGGTAGATTTCTCACCGGCATAGACTTCCATCCAATGGATCTTCTTATTGCCGCCGTAAGCCTTTGCCACCGCTGCATCAACAACTTTAATCATCACCGGTGTAATGTCCAAGCCAGTACCATCACCTTCAATAAACGGGATGATCGGCTGATCAGGCACATTTAAAGTCATGTCAGCATTGACGGTGATTTTTTGGCCTTCAGAAGGCACTTTGATGTGTTGATACATGGGTTGGAGTCTCCGTTGATTAGTTTGGCTAACGCTTTTTTGAAGAAAAACCTGAACGTTTTCCCAATGAAAAGACAGTTTTATTCAACAATTTTTGAATTCTAGTCTCAAATAAATTTGATTTTCTGTCAACCGATGTCAAACCAACCCCGTTACGACTAGACCTTCCAGAGATTGGGAGGAAATTTTTGAAATAACGTTATCTCAAGGAAACTGAAAAATGAACAAACTTCTCGCCGCTTTGGTTGCTGGTCTTTTTGCTGCTGGCGCATTCGCCGCTGACGCACCTGCTGCTGCACCAGCCAAAGCTGCTGCTCCAGTTGCTGCTGCCGCTCCTGCTGCTAAAGCTGCTGTTGCTGCACCTGCTGCTGCCGCTTCTGCTGCTGCACCTGCTGCCAAGACCGAAGCCAAAGTCGACGCAAAAGCAGCCAAGAAGGCCGCTGCTGCTGAAAAAGCCGCTGCTAAGAAAGCCGCTGCTGCTGAAAAAGCCGCTGCTAAGAAAGCACCTGCTGCTGACAAGGCTCCTGCCAAGAAAGCTGCTGCTTCCGCAGCTAAGTAATTAGGTAGTCAAGAAGAAATTCTTGACCATTTAAGCTTAAATGCCCGCTAACGCGGGCATTTTTTTCGTCTGAATCATTTGTATGTAAATGAAAATAGCAGAATGAATAAAATCTCAATCGGGCTTTTTGGATTGACCATCTCTCTGGTCAACGTTTGTTTTGCACAGAATTCACCGCAACTGGATTTGCAGCGAATCAAACTCTCTGCAGGTATGCACCTCATCGACACCCAGGTGGCTGCCACTCCTGAGCAAAGGGCTACCGGTCTCATGCACCGCAAAGAAATGCCTACTTCTGAAGGCATGCTCTTCATTTTTGAGCAAGCCTCCCAACAGTGTTTTTGGATGAAAAACACCTTGCTGCCGCTGACAGCTGCATTTGTTGCAGATGACGGGACTATCGTCAATCTAGCCGATATGAAGCCGCAAACGACTGATGCGCACTGCTCAACTAAACCTGTTCGTTTTGTGCTGGAAATGAACCAGGGTTGGTTTGAGAAAAAGGGAATAAAGGCCGGATTCAAGCTGGGTGGAGAATCATTTAACAGTAAGTAACGCTTCAATTTTCATAGCTAGGTTCGCACGTTTCTCCTAGCCTATCAGTGCATTCCATGTGAAAAAGCCACCTTGAAGGTGGCTTTTTCACGAGCAGAACTACTTAAGCGAAGTTTGCTTCAGCAAATCCCCAGTTCACCAACTTATCCAGATAAGTTTCGACAAACTTTTGACGCAGGTTGCGATAGTCGATGTAATAAGCGTGTTCCCACACATCGACAGTCAGCAGCGCCTTATCAGCAGTCGTCAGCGGAGTGCCCGCAGCACCCATGTTGACGATATCGACAGATCCATCAGCCTTTTTGACCAACCAGGTCCAGCCTGAGCCAAAGTTACCCACTGCAGATTTCACAAAGGCTTCTCTGAATGCGGCATAAGTTCCCCATTTCGCATTAATCGCTGCACCCAGGGCACCAGTAGGCTCGCCACCACCATTGGGCTTCATGCAATTCCAAAAGAACGTGTGATTCCAGATCTGGGCTGAATTGTTGTAGATACCACCGCTGGACTTCTTGATGATGTCCTCCAGGGACATGTTCTCGAAATCAGTGCCTTTTTGCAGGTTGTTGAGATTGACCACATAGGCGTT